>ERZ1026874.775-NODE-775-length-18728-cov-76.162106_pt1 | contig 18728 bp, 15 predicted proteins | sample MGYA00380167_ERZ1026874 | MGnify/ENA primary metagenome ERZ1026874 (study PRJEB33269, sample SAMEA4719803) | human gut metagenome | biome: human-associated habitat; feature: organic feature; material: feces | place: Cameroon | collected 2013-10 ...
ACAACTTCTGCCACTACTGCATCGTTCCTTATACCCGTGGACGTGAGCGCAGCCGCGATGCAGAGAGCATCCTGCGTGAGGTGCGCGATTTGCACGACCGTGGCTTCAAGGAGGTTACCCTGCTGGGACAGAACGTAAACAGCTACGGTCTCTCGCCATCGGGCAAGCGCGAGGAAGGCAGTCTTTCCTTCGCCGGACTCCTGCACATGGTAGCCCAGGCAGTGCCAGACATGCGTGTACGCTTCACCACCTCTAACCCAGAGGATATGACCGAGGACATCCTGCAGGCCATCGCCGAGGAGCCAAACCTCTGCAAGCACATCCACTTCCCAGCCCAGAGCGGAAGCAACAAGATACTGAAGCTGATGAACCGCAAATACACCCGTGAGGAGTATCTGCAGCACATCGCCGACATCAAGCGCATCATCCCAGGCTGCGGCATCACCACCGACATCTTCGTGGGTTATCACGACGAGACCGAGGAAGACCATCAGGAAACCCTCTCGCTGGTGAAGGAAGTAGGCTTCGACAGCGCCTTCATGTTCAAGTATTCAGAGCGCCCGGGCACCTACGCAGCCAAGCATCTGCCAGACAACGTTTCTGAGGAAACCAAGATAGCCCGCCTCAACGAGCTGATTAAGCTGCAGACCGAGGTGAGCGCCGAGCAGAACAAGAAGGACGAGGGCAAGGAATTCACCATCCTCATCGAGAACTTCAGCAAGCGCAGCCGTGAGCAGATGATGGGCCGCACCGAGCAGAACAAGGCGGTGGTTATCGACAAGGGCAACCACCACATCGGAGAATTCGTGAAGGTCCGCATCACCGGTTCTACCTCTGCTACCCTCTTCGGAGAGGAAGTAAAGGAGTAAGGATGCTCCCTCTAAAAGAGTAAGGATGCTTCTTCTGAAAAAGATGTGAAAATTACCCAATCACTCCCTAAAGAAGAAAAAACGGAGCAAAAAAGACTCTTCTATAAGAAAAAACTGAATAAAAGTCAAGAAAGGCCGCCAAAAATTTGGCGGTCTTCCTTAAAAACACTATATTTGCACCTATGAAGGAATTTTTGCAAATCTTACGCCGATTCGTCCCTCCATATAAGAAGTATCTGGGGCTCTCTGTTCTGTTCAATATCCTGTCTGCGGTATTGAACATATTTTCGTTTGCAGCCTTGATTCCTATCCTGCAGATTCTCTTCCAGGTAGATGGCGGCATCCGTGCCAACGACTATATGGAATGGGATGGAACGCTGGGCAGCATCAAGGAAGTGGCAACCAACAACCTGTATTATTACATCCAGGAGTTCATCGTGGCGCACAGTGCATCACTGGCTCTGCTGGTTATCGGCTTGTTTCTTGCCTTCATGACATTCCTCAAGACGGGAGCCTACTTCCTGTCTTCAGCCACCATCATCCCTATCCGTACGGGCATCGTGCGTGATATCCGCAACCAGCTCTACCAGAAGATTACCTCGCTTTCGCTGGGCTTCTTCAGCGAGGAGCGCAAGGGAGATATCATCGCCCGAATGAGCGGTGATGTGCAGGAGGTGGAAAACAGCATCATGTCGTCGCTTGATATGCTCTTCAAGAATCCTATCCTCATTCTCTTCTATTTCATCACGCTCATCTGCATCAGCTGGCAGCTCACCCTCTTCACCATCCTCTTTGTGCCGGGCTTCGGTTGGTTCATGGGATATGTGGGTAGAAAACTGAAGGCGCAGAGTGCAGAGGCACAAGGTCTCTGGAGCGATACGATGAGTATGGTAGAGGAGACCTTGGGCGGATTGCGCATCATCAAGGCTTTCTGTGCTGAAGGTAAGATGAACTGGCGCTTCAACCAGGTGAATAGCAGTTATCGCGACAACATCATGCGCGTGAACATCCGTCAGCAGATGGCACACCCGATGAGTGAGTTCCTGGGAACCATCCTCATCGTGGTAGTATTGTGGTTTGGCGGTATCCTGGTTCTGGATTACGGCAGAATCGACGGTCCTACCATCATCTTCTATCTCGTGATGCTCTACAGCATCATCAACCCGCTGAAGGAATTCTCCAAAGCGAGTTACAATATCCCGAAGGGATTGGCAAGCATGGAGCGTATCGACAAGATTCTACAGGCAGAGATTGAAATCAAGGACAAGGAGAACCCTGAACATATCAGCAGCTTCGAGCATCAGATAGAGTTCCGCCACGTATCTTTCGCCTATACCGACCATCAGAACGATGAGCTGGTTTATGTATTGAAGGATATCAACCTGGTGATTCCTAAGGGAAAGACCATCGCACTGGTGGGACAGAGCGGTAGCGGAAAGAGTACGATGCTCGACCTGATTCCTCGTTACTACGATGTACAGGAGGGCGAGGTGCTCATCGACGGCATCAACGTGAAAGACCTTGCCGTACACGATCTCCGACAGCTGATAGGTAATGTGAACCAGGAGGCTATCCTCTTCAACGCCAGCTTCAAGGACAACATCCGCTTCGGCAAGACAGATGCTACCGATGAGGAAATAGCCAATGCTGCTAAGATAGCCAATGCCTACGAGTTCATCACCAAATCGGAGCACGGATTCGATACCAATATCGGCGACCGTGGCGGCAGACTCTCCGGCGGTCAGCGTCAGCGTGTGAGCATCGCCCGTGCCATCCTCAAGAATCCTCCTATCCTTATCCTCGACGAGGCAACATCGGCTCTTGATACAGAGAGCGAGCGCCTGGTACAGGATGCCCTGGAGAGATTGATGAAGACCCGTACCACCGTGGCAGTAGCCCACCGCCTGAGCACCATCAAGAATGCCGACGAGATCTGCGTATTGCACGAAGGAAGAATCGTGGAGCGAGGCACCCACGAGGATCTGATAGCCAAGAACGGTTACTACCGCAAGCTGCATGACATGCAGCAGGTGTAGGATAAGAAAGAATTTGTTGAATGTTGAATTTGCATTCTTACAGAAAGAAGAAATGATGAAGAAGATATTATATGGCAGTGTATTCTGCATTTGGTACTTGATGTCTCTGCTGCCGCTGAAAGTGCTCTACATTCTCAGCGATGGCTTATTTTACCTTATTTATTATGTGGTAAAATACCGCCGCCCACTGGTAAGAAAACGTCTCTTCGACTCTTTCCCTGAAAAAAGCGAGGCAGAGCGCATCAAGATAGAGAAGGAATTCTACTCCTGGTTCTGCGACTATATCGTAGAAACCATCAAGCTCTTCACGATGAGCAAGAAGCAGGTGATGAAACGCATGCAGTTCATAGGTGCAGAGAAAGTAAGAGAATCATGCCAGAAAGGCCAGTCGTGCGCCATATATCTGGGACATTACTGCAACTGGGAATGGGTTACCTCCCTGCCTCTCTGGGCTGGCGATGACATCACCTTCGGACAGATTTACCATGTGCTGGAGAATCCCGCCTTTGACAAACTCTTCCTGTATCTCCGCAACCGCCTGGGTTCCATCAGCATCCCTATGGCAGAAACCCTGAGAAAAATCGTAAAGATGCGCCAGGAAGGCAAACAGATAGTTATCGGTTTCATCGCCGACCAGGTGCCGTTCTGGAACAACATCCATTACTGGACAGACTTTCTGCACCACGACACCCCAGTATTGACAGGAACGGAGAAGATAGCCGTAAAGGCCAACTTCGCCGTATATTACCTTGATATGCAACGGGTAAAGCGAGGCTACTACAAGGGTGAATTCAAGCTTCTGACAGACAAGCCAAAGGAATGCAAGGAATTCGAGATTACCGAGATGTATTTCCGAGCCCTGGAGAAATCCATCCAACGCCAACCAGCCTTCTGGCTCTGGACTCACAATCGCTGGAAGCGAACCCGTGAGCAATGGCTGAAGATTGTAGACCCCGTGACACATAAGATGAGAACAGAATAATAATATCCAGTAAAATATAACATCTATATTAAAGAAATATGATTTTCGCAACAGACAAGGGACGCATGTGCAACAATATCCTGCAATATGGTCATGTTTACGCTTGGGCACGTGAGCATGGCAGGAAGTGCGTATCCATGCGTTTCTGCTATAAATACCAGTATTTCAAGATATGCCACACCCGTTGGCACAACTTCCTAACCTACGCAGCTGCCAAGTATGCTGCCAAGTGGGGACTGATAGCTACCGTGGATTTCAACGACATAGCCGAAGAGGCTATTGAAAGAGATGCTGCTATTGTAGCCCGTCATAAACATGTTCTGATAAAAGGCTGGTGTGTTCGTTTCTACGAACTCTTCATCAAGTATAAAGCCGAAATCATAGACCTCTTTTCCTTCGACAAGCCTATCCTGGATAAAACCCAGGCCTTCATGGGCAAAAAGAAGATTGATGAGATTAGGCTTGGTGTGCATATTCGCCGAGGTGACTACAAGACATGGCATAATGGGAAATACTATTTTGAAGATGATGTATACCAAGATTACATTCAGCAGTTCCAGTCGCTGTTTCCAGATAAGCAGTTGACGGTGTATATCTGCAGCAACGATCCTGCCCTTGACAAGTCATTCTATCGGGATCAGCTAAAAGGTGCCACCATCGTATTTCCACAGGGCGGTCAAGAAGATGACCTATGCCTGCTTTCGGAATGTGATTATCTGATAGGTGCTCCAAGTACATTCTCTCTGGTAGCCGCCATGTATCATGATCTTCCGCTCCTATGGATAGAAAACAAGGAGGATAAAATCTCCTTAAACTCATTTGATAAATTCAATCAATTATTCCGTAATATAAGATAGAATAGATATGAACCATGTTTGGCTAGCATTTAGAAAACTGTTCTGCACTATCTGCTCTGCTGTCATTCCTAACAAATCTTTAAGGCACAAAGTTAGATATGCACTTAATCCACTCAACGACAAGAGAGTGGAACGATATTTCCTGCGCCAATATGTGATACCATTGAAAAATGACTATCACCATTTGCCTATTGAAAAAAGCGCAAATGAAAATATCGAATATATTTGGCAATGTTGGCTGCAAGGCATAGAGCAAGCTCCAGACTTGGTGAAAATGTGCTTGAACTCTGTAGAAAAATACAAGAAGAGCAACCAAAAGAGAATCATCATTACGGCAGAAAACTTTGCAGACTATTTGACCTTGCCGACAACCATCATTGAGAAATGGAAAAAGGGGAATATCAGCAATACACAGTTTTCTGATATTTTACGTATCAATCTCTTAGCAAGATATGGAGGTTATTGGATAGACGCAACTTGCCTATTGACCCAATCTACCCCCGAATGGATGGATAAGCAACCACTATTCATGTATCATGCGTATGGGGAGTTTGCTTTTACACAAATACAAAGTTGTTTTATGCATGCTAAACCAAACAACTATATAATGCAAGCATGGTGTTTGCTAATGAATACGATGTGGCTTCATGAAAAGAAACTACTACATTATTTTCAACTCCATCTGATGTTCAAGGCTCTCATTACTTCAGACTCTAAAGCAAGAGAAGATTTTCAGAAAATGCCTGTTGTTTCTGAGAAAGAGACGCAAGCTTTGATGAAATTCATCTTGTCAGGAACACCAAACAACCAACAAGAGTTAGCAAAAATCAAAGAAAAATCTTTTATGCATAAACTCACCTACAAGAAAGAGATTCCTGATGAATTCTTCTCATTCTACAAGTCAATAAATTAAATAAAACATCCATTATGAAAAAAATAAAAGTTAGTATCCTTGTATCTACATACAATTGGCCGGAAGCCCTGGAACTTTCAATAAGAAGTATGTTTGCACAGACCATACTTCCAGATGAGATAGTCATAGCAGACGATGGTTCCACACAAGACACAAAGGATTTAATAGACAAATTAAGGAAAGAAACAACCATCCCTATCAAGCATGTATGGCATGAGGATAAAGGCTTTCGCAAAACAATCATTTTGAATATGGCCATAGCCCAAATCACAGGCGACTATATCCTGCAAGTAGATGGAGACGTGGTACTGTCATCACATTTCGTGAGCGACCATCTGGAGCTTGCAGAGAAAAATTATTTCGTATGCGGAAGTAGAGTTAAGCTTTCTCCCGAAGTAACCCATCGCATCATGGCATCAAAGAATTTCAAGCTGAATATCTGGAACATGCCAACAAGTTTTCTGCTCAACAGTTTCCGCTCCAAACTCTTACGCCATTATATGGCCTTGAGATACGCCAAGAAGATAGACCATCTCCGCGGCTGCAACATGGCCTTCTGGAAAGAAGACCTCATCAAAGTAAATGGCTATAATGAAGACCTCATGCAATGGGGACATGAAGATGGAGAAATCGCATTCCGCCTTCACTTCGCAGGAGTCAAGAAGAAAGCTTTGAAAATGAGTGGCGCCGTATATCACCTCTACCACAAAGAAGCATCAAGAGACAATGAGCAACGCCATTTCACGGAACTCGAAAAAGTTAAGAAAGAACATCTGTCCTGGTGTGACAACGGTATAGATAAATATCTCAGATAACAGATAAACTCTTTTAAAAACTTTGCCTTTGACAAATAAGAGCATCAATCAAAGGCAAAGTTTTACAATTCTATCATCTGCAGAATCTAATGAAGATTATAATTTATTTTATACCAAAAAGCTCGCAGTTGAAACCAAAGGTAAAACAATAAATTATATTTTTGTGTTTTAGCCACATCCTGTAGCGTATGATAAGCTCGTTTATGCCACATTTCCAACATTTCACTTGACCCCATATCTATAATATTATCAACTAGAGCCTTATATTTAGAGTAGCAAGATTTATATGATTCCTTTTGACTTGCCAATCCACCTACCCTTGGCGAATAACAATAAAGGGCATCAGGTATTACTTTTAAATATTGCGCCTTAAGACAATATGCCAGAGCAAAGATTTCATCTTCTCCCAAACAAATATTCTCATCAAAACGCAAATTATACTTTTCAATTAAATTTCTCCTAAAAATTTTATCGAAAGTATAACCCAAAACATTATAGCCTGTATCATTCTTACACAAAGACAACATTAATTGTTCTTTTTCTATTTCATTAACAGCACATTGCTTTCTCAATGATAAACTCATAGAACTTTCATCATTATATCTAAGAAAAAAGCCAAAAAAGAGAACATCAAATCCCTGCACTTGCTCCATAAGTGTGGCCAAATAATCGGAAGTTACCCAATCATCAGAATCAACGAAGCATACATACTTACCTACACTTTTATCCAATCCAACATTACGAGCCGCACTAACTCCCCTATTTATCTGGTGAGTAACATGGATACGCCTATCCATCAGAGCATACTCATCACAAATAGCTCCTGAAGCATCAGTACTTCCATCATCTATCAAGAGCAATTCAAAGCTAATAAAAGTTTGAGACAAGATGCTATCAATACAGCGTCTTAAATATTTCTCTACATTATATATAGGAACTATTATACTTACATCAGGTATATACTTACAAGATTTTTGATTTATAATCGATTGCGATTTTTTAATTATATTTTCAGACTCCATTATACTGACTTTTATTTTTTTCTATCACTTTTGCAACAATCAACATTTGGTACGTACCCATCAACAAGGCATAAACAAGCCCAGGCACACCATCACGCCACCCACCTTTTAGAATATAAGCCTTAAACATACGAAACACTGGACGCAAGAATAGTTTACCAACACCATATTGCTTGTCCTTCCGGCGCTCTACCTCATAGTCGCTATAGGTGTTGTTCTTGCGCATGATGTCGGCAATGCTATCGTTGGCAAGATGCTCGAAGGCCAGCTCTTCCCTGTTGCGGGGAACCCGATATACAACACCATCTACTACCGGCGATGTATGGATTACCGGCGGCCAATGGGTCTTGTCCTTTCTGAAGAAGCGCAGAATGTAGTCGGGATAGCTGCTGTGCATAAAGCGACCCATGAAGTAATTCTTTCTCGGGATACTGATGCCGTCCGGACACTGAGCCTCAGCTATCTTCGCATAGAGATAATCATGAAGCGCCGGTGTGACAAGCTCATCAGCATCCACAACCAAGACCCAAGGATGGGAGGCTGCATCTATCGCAAACTGGCGTGCCGGTTCTACTATAGAAACTCCTTCCTTCTTGAATGTTACTATCTTGCACCCATAACGCTGGGCTATCTCAAGCGTGTCGTCCGTGCTTTCCATATCACAGATGACTATCTCATCAAAGTCCTTGACGGAGTCTAGGACTCTCGCCAGGAACTTTGATGCGTTGTATGTATTGATAACTACAGATATCTTGTTATTGTTCATGTCTCTTTGGCTATTGATACTTTACGTTTATCTTTCTGGGGGGCTATCTAAGATTCTACTGTTGTGACTGATTGCCAACCACCAGTTCGTTCTTCGTCATTCTCTCCATATACGACTGGATAATGGCCTTCACCTCGCGCTCCATGGCTTTGCGAACGGCAGGTTCCTTGTCGGCAACATTATTCTCCAGCAGCAGGTCGGTGCGGAAACGATAGAGTGCCTTGGTCTGCTGACCATCCCACTGCAAGAGATAATCGCCCTTTACATACTGATAGAAACCATTGTTATAGTTCACCGCCCAAGTATCCTTGGCTGGCGTGGTAAGCAGGTCGATGCCGAAGCCCACATACTTCTTGTCATAACCCAGATAGCTCAATACCGTAGGCATGATGTCTATCTGCTGGGCAATGGCATCACGCATGCCCGGCTTGAACTCGCCGCTAGGGTCGAAGAAGATGATTGGCGAACAGAAACCACCCAAATCGGTCTGATAATAAGCATGGTCGCTCAGGTTGGTATGGTCGGAAGTTATCACAAAGAGGGTATTCTTGTACCAAGGCATCGTCTTCGCCTTGGCGAAGAACTTACGCAAGGCATTGTCTGTATAGCGGATGCACTTGTGGATGACGATACCCTCTTCAGGGAATACTTTCTTATACTGTTCTGGGATGACATACGGATGATGCGAAGAGGCAGTGAAGAGTGCTGTCATAAACGGCTGCTTCATCTCGCCCATCTTCGTGGCATAGAACTGCATGAAAGGCTCATCCCAGATGGCCCAGGTTCCATCAAAGTCCTTGTCGCCACCAAATCGCTTGTCGGCATTATATTCCGTACGACCGAAATAATCGGTGAATCCCGTGGTGCGGGCGAAGGCCTGGAATCCCATGGAACCATTCTCTGCTCCATGGAAGAAGGCTGAATAATAGCCTTTCTTCTTCAATTCGCCAGCCAAGCCACTCACATTGTTCATGGATGCCGGGGTAAGGAAGAACGGTTCCACAAACATCGGGATGCTGGAAAGGATGCTAGGCATGCCGTCGATACTCTTTCTGCCATTGCAGTAGGAATAAAGATAGGTGGCACTATGCTGCATCAGGGAATCGACAAAAGGAGTATATCCCTTGTACTTGCCGTTTTCCAGCCATTTGTTGAAGCCGCCGATATACTCACGGCCAAAGCTCTCGATGATGATGACCACCACATTCTTCTTGCGCTTCACAAGCGTATCAGAAGGGGTATGGATAGGAGAATAGATGGCATTGAGCTGCTTCTCCGTATAGTAATCAGGCACTACGAAGACTGGCTTGTCGATGGTACGGATGATAGAGAACGGAGTATTCAGCACGATGGCAGCCTCCTGCGGACGGTTTACATACTGATTGGCATTGCTGATGGTGATAGGGCGAACTGCCGTGGTGAAACCTCCACGCATACCTGCTACGCAGAAAGGTACGAACACCGCCAGACAAAGAAGATGAACGCCATAATAAGTCAACAATCTCTTTGGCTGATAAGGACGGGAAGCCTCAACTGGCAACTTGCCCTTTGGCATGCGATAAAGAAACCACAAGCCTGCTATCAGGATGATGCCAATCAGCACCAGATACCAATGGTTGAGAATCTCAACACCAAAGATTCCACCCAGATTCTTCTCGTTTCTAAACTCAGAGAACACGGTAACCGTGGTACGGCGCGTGGTGTATTTAAAATAAACACAATCCACCAGATTGGCTATAATGCAGATGGAATTGCAGATTACGAACACCCACTTCGCCATCTTCTGATACCAGTTCCGCTCCTTGTAATGGATAGGGAAAAGCATCAAAAGCGCATACAGAGCATTGGTATAGAGAATGGCAGAGGTATCAAAATACCAGCCGCCATGAAGCATCTCGCCAAAGGCGCCCCATGTCATCGCTTCGGAAAACACACTCCAGTTGGTCGCCAGGAAAACCAGGCGGCATATCTCATACACCACATAAACCAGCACCATATTGATGACGAAGCACAAAGGCGCTGAAAACAAGTTTCTCTTCAGTTTCATCTTTCTTATTCCTATTTTTATCTTTTATCTTTGTTCTTTTCTATTTTTCAATCTTCCTTTTCAGCCTATTCCCTTCTACTTTTCTATCTTCCTTTCTGCATAATCCTTGGTAGACATCTCGTAGATGAGCTTAAACCATATCAGCACGCAAGGCAATGCCTTCAGGGCGTAAGGCTGCACATAGTTCTTGCGGATAAACGCAGGGAAAAGATCGGATGGCGACATGCTCGTCAGGATAAAGGCAAACACCATCAGGGCAATATCCCAGCGGCTACGCTTCCATGTAGCCGTGATATACCAGATTGCTACGCCCAGGAGAGCGATGATGTAAGTGCTTGATTCGCTGCCCGTACTAAACAGGACAACAAACATCAATACCGATGCCAGGAAAGCATAGCGGAAGGCGATGTTGCCATACTGCCTGATACGCAGATAAGGATAACAGAACGCCAATATGCCCGGAACTATCAGCCAAAGGTCGGAATAAGTGGCAACATGCGAAATCTTGCGCACCAAACCGAGCAAGGACTGGTTCTGAGCACAACTGAACATATTCTCCATATTCTTGCCCGTAAGGCTGACGTGCCACTCCTTATACTGGTCGATGATATACTCCGGACTGGTTATCGCCATAGGCAGGACAAAGAACAGGGCTGCCCATCCTATCAGTGCAGCCACAAACTTCACCTTATGCTTGGAAAAGAAAAAGAATGCCAGCCCCACGATGCCATAAAGCTTCACAAAGGTTCCGATCATGATGAAGCAGGCGGCCGTAATGTCCTTTTCTTTCTCTACGCAATAGAAGGAAGCGATGATGATGGCGGCAATGATGATGTTAAACTGGCTCATAAACAATGCCGTGAGCAACTCATGGGCACAGAACCAATAGCAGAATATCTGCTTACCCTGACGCAACGGCAGCTTACGAATAGCCACAAATAGAGCCAGCGTCATCAGTACATGCCAAAACAGCAGACCCAGCGGATGGGGCAGCACGGCAAAAGGAGCAATGATAATGCTGAAGAACGGACCATAGTGGTTCGAATCGAAAAACTCCGAAGGATACTGGGCATACAATGATGTCTGCTCCCAAGCATGCCAGAAGACATACTTGAATATCAAGAAGTTATTACACTTGTGAATCTTGGTCAATGCAGACACCACACCCAGAATCAACCAGAGTCCCAGCAGGGTGCGAGGGTCGCTAAAGAAAGGGCGACCGAAAAAGCGCCTGATACCTGCCAGCCACTGGCAATTCTCCATTTTTGTACTATCCATTCTATCTGTCTTGTTATGAATTACTTTATTTAGGGGGCAAAATTACGCAAATTCCACGTAATTAGCAAATAAATCCATATTTATTTTGAGAAATCAGTTTTTTAATATACCTTTGTCCCAATAATTAAAGAAAAAACAAAAAGATGAACATAGGATTCGATGCTAAAAGAGCGGCACAAAACCGCACGGGATTAGGCAACTACAGCAGGTTTGTCATCAGGATTTTGTCGGAGAAATTCGCCGGCAATCAGTATCATTTATATACTCCCAAGCCTCATCGCATGCCCTATTTCCAGGAGATACCAACACTCAAGCACCTGTTTCTCCATTTTCCGCCCCAAGGAATATGGAGCAGGATCCGCTCGCTCTGGAGAGTTTGGGGTATCACAAAAGATATACAAAAGGACGGCATCCAAATCTTCCATGGCTTAAGCAACGAGCTTCCGCTCAACATCGGAACTCCCGAGCAGCGAAAGATGAAGGCTGGCGGCAAGGGATGCAAATACATCGTCACCATTCACGACCTCATCTTTATCCATACTCCCCAATACTATCATTGGATAGACCGGCAGATATACAACTTCAAGTTCCGCCGTGCCTGCCGGTGTGCCGACCGCGTGATAGCCGTCAGTGAATATACCAAGCAGGAAATCATGCACTATTACCATACTCCGGAAAGCAAGATAGACGTGGTTTACCAGGGCTGCGACCCTGTTTTTTCACAGGAAATAGAAGAAGGAAAGCTGCAGGAAGTAAAGGCAAGATACCAGCTTCCCGATAAGTTTGTACTCTATGTGGGAAGCATCGAGGAGCGAAAGAACCTGATGCTGGTGGCGAAAGCCATGGCAGAACTGAACAGAAGAAACAGAAGTCAGGGAAATCAGGGAAGCTTGGAAAGTCAAGGAAATCAAGGAAGTCAAGGAAATCAGAATCAGGCACAGAATCAGGATGCAGCAGCCATTCATGTGGTAGCCGTGGGTCGCCGCACGGTCTATGTTGACCAGATACAGGATTTCCTGAAGGCGCAGGGCATAGATCATCTTTTTCATTTCTATCATCAGGTGCCTTATGCCGACCTGCCATCATTCTACAAATGGGCCAGCACCTTTGCCTATCCTTCCAGAATAGAAGGCTTCGGCATTCCGCTGCTCGAAGCCATCAGCAGCGGAGTTCCTGCCATCGGATGCACCGGTTCGTGCCTGGAAGAGGCTGGCGGGCCAAACAGCATCTATGTGAATCCTGATGATGCGAAAGGCATGGCTGATGCCATCTTACGCACCTGCACGGATGAACCCCTAAGGCAGCACATGATAAGCGAAGGAAAAAAATATGCGCTCAATTTCTCGGACGAGAAACTGAGCCACGACCTGATGAAAGTTTATGAGAACCTATCAGAATAAAGGTTCTCATAAACTTTCTATTCTAATCCGATTCATGAAGGCCGCACTTTATACTCTTTCTTCAATAAAGTATCGAGGGCGGCGCTTCACCTCGGTATAAATCTTGCCGATATAAACGCCCGTGATGCCTACACCCGTGGTGATGATGCCACCGATAAACCACATGGAAACGAGCAGGGAGGTCCAGCCCTGGATGGTCTTGCCCTGGAAATGCTCCACCAAGGCAAAGATAATCATGATGATTGCTACTAAAGTCATCGCCAGACCCAGGAAGGTAATAAACTTCAATGGTGCCACGGAGAACGAAGTGATGCCATCGATACTGAAGCTCAGCATCTTGGTGAGCGGATACTTGCTCTCACCTGCCTCGCGTGCCTTGCGGTCGTAATAGACGAATCCCTCACGGAAGCCCAACTGGCGGACGATGGCTCTGAGGAAGAGATTGCGCTCGGAATATTGCATCAGAGCCTTCAGGGTACGGTTGGTCATCATGCGGAAGTCGGCATGGTTATACACCGTATCCTTATCCACACTCTGCATCAGCTTATAGAAAGCCTGGGCGGTGAACCGTTTGAAGAAGGTATCGGTCTTGCGTTCCTTGCGCACACCATAGATGATATCCTTGCCTTCCTGCACCTGGCGCACCATATCCACAATCACATTCTCATCATCCTGCAAATCGGCATCGATGCTTACCATCGCATCGCAATGATCCACAGCCGCCTCCATTCCTGCCCAGAGGGCATTTTGATGACCGCGGTTATGGGATAACTTGATGCCATGCACATACCTGTGCTCCCTGGCAGCATCCGAAATCATCTGCCAGGTATGGTCACGACTTCCGTCGTCAACAAGGAGCAATCCCGTGTCGGCGTCAGTCTCTTTCTTGATGTTTTTTATCAGATTGCCAAGCACCTCCAGGGTCTTCGGCAGCACTTCTTCCTCGTTGTAGCAAGGAATTACTATTAATATTTTCATTATTTCTTCCTCTTTCACGATACTTAATCTATATAGGTTGCAAAATTACGAAAAACTATCAAAAACGCCAAATTATTTAAAGACTATCTTGTTTCTGAATTTCTCAACAACTTTTTATCTTTCATTTTCTTGCAAGTTAATAATATTTTTAGTACTTTTGCAACCCATAATATTACATTAATATTCATACAGCATCATCACATTAATAATATTTAAACAATGAACTATCTTATCTTTGATAAAGTTTCATAAATAAATGCCACTAGCATATCGACTTTCAAGAATATTTCGTAACTTTGTACTCAGTCATTGCAAAAAGTAAAGAACTATGGTAAGAGAAAGAAGAAAGCGAATCTATCGCAAGCGAATACCTTATGGTATGCAGAATTTTGAGGATGTGATTGAAAGGGATTGCTACTATGTAGACAAGACTCCTTTCATCGAGGAAATAGAAGACTCTAATATGTACTTCTTCTATATACGCCCTCGCCGATTCGGCAAGAGCCTTACCCTCTCCATGCTTGAAAATTACTATGACATCAACAAGAAAGACAAGTTTGATGAAATTTTTGGCAAGCTCTATATTGGTGAGAATCCAACTCCCGAACATAATAGTTATCTCATCATCCATCTCAACTTTGCCATTATTGTAGGCGGACTGGACGACTACAAGCATGGTATGGACAATTATTGCAGGACGCAGTTTAATTACTTCGTGGATGTATATTCGCATCTCTTACCAGAAGGTACCAAGGAAGGCCTCAACCAACAGGAAGATGCCGTCAACCAATTAAACTATCTTTGCACCCAAAGCAAAAAATCTGGTCAGAAGATTTATCTCTTCATTGACGAGTACGACCACTTCACCAACCAGATTCTCGCACACAAGGAGCATGAGCAGAGATACCGCACCCAGACACATGGCGAAGGATATCTAAGAAAATTCTTTGATACCATCAAGGGAGCTGCAGGCGATACCTTGGCACGTGTCTTCGTAACAGGCGTTAGCCCTGTAACGATGGATGACCTGACAAGCGGATTCAATATCGGCACCAATTACTCCCTGGCTCCGGAATTCAATGAGATGACAGGATTCACAGAGGATGAAGTAAGAGATATGCTGGGCTACTACTCCAGCGTATTGCCGTTCAATCACAGCGTGGATGAACTCATCAAGGTGATGAAGCCATGGTATGACAACTATTGCTTTGCCGAAGAGGAGTACGGAAAAACTACGATGTACAATTCTGTGATGGTACTTAACTTCTTAGACAAGTACATCCGCAACAACTACGACATTCCAAAGAATATGGTGGAGAGCAATGTACGCATCGACTATGACAAGGTACGCATGCTTATCCGTCATGACAAGGAATTTACTCATGATGCCAGCATCATCCAGCAGTTGGTAACCCAAGGATTCGTCACAGGTAAGCTTGTGGAGAATTTCCCTGCCGAACGCATCAATGACCCAGACAACTTCCTGAGTCTGCTCTTCTATTTCGGCATGGTAACGATAGATGGTGATTACAAGGGAGCCACCAAGTTTATCATTCCAAACGAGGTAGTACGAGACCAGATGTATACATATCTCTTAGACACCTACAAGGAGAACGATTTGACCTATGATAGTTTCAATAAGGGGAAATTAGAGTCTCAATTGGCATACGATGGCAACTACAAGGCATACTTTGAGTTCATCGCCGACAGTCTGAAGCGTTACTCTTCTCAGCGTGACAAGCAGAAGGGAGAAGCATTCGTGCATGGTTTCACCTTGGCGATGACCAGCCAGAACCAGTTCTATCGCCCTATCTCAGAGCTAGACAACGATGGCGGCTATGCCGACATCTTCCTCTCTCCGCTCTGCGACATCTACAAGGACATGATGGATAGTTACATCATCGAACTGAAATACTGCAAGACCAATACCGCCGATGAGCAGCTGCAAGTTCTCTTCAAGGAAGCCTCTGCCCAAATCTGCCGCTATGCCAATAGCGACATCGTCAAGGAGTCGGTCAAGACCACTAAGCTCCACAAACTCGTAGTTATCTACCGAGGAGCAGAAATGGTAATGTGCGAGGAAGTAACGGAAGAATAAATAAAAGAAATGATATGGCAATAGCAAAAAGAGTACCTTATGGAGTTTCTAACTTCAAGAAAATTATCAAGTTCAATCAATATTACGTTGATAAGACGATGTATATCCCTATGCTGGAAGATCAACCAGACTATCTGATATTCATCCGCCCACGACGTTTTGGCAAGAGCCTCTTCCTCAGTATGCTCGAAACCTACTATGATTGTAACTTGAAGGACCAGTTCAAAGAGCTGTTTGGCGAGCTTTGGATTGGCAGCCATCCTACGCCCCTACAGGGAGAGTTCCAGGTATTAACCTTGGACTTTTCACAGGTGGGAGGAGACATTGAGCATCTGGAAGAGAACTTCAACTCATATTGCGGTTTCTGCTTTGACTCCTTCATGCGCCGATATAAGGAATATTACGGCGAAAAGGTGGCAGAACAAGTCTATGCAGAAACACAATCACACAACAAACTTGCCATTATCCAGAAGAATGCGGCAGAAAAGGGTTATCCCCTCTATCTCATCATCGATGAATATGACAACTTCACCAATACCGTGCTCAACGAGCTTGGCGAAGAGGTATATCATGCTATGACTCATGCCAGCGGTTTCTATCGCGACTACTTCAAGAAGTTCAAGGGTTCCTTCGACAAGATATTTATGATGGGTGTTAGTCCTGTTACACTTGATGACGTTACGAGCGGCTTCAATATAGGCTGGAACATTTCTACCAAACCAGAGTTCGACAAGATGTTGGGATTCAGCACAGAGGACGTTCGTGAGATGTTCACTAAGTACAGAGAGGCAGAAAAAATACCAGCAGATAGTAATGTCGAGGCAATGATAGAAGAAATCAAGCCTTGGTATGACAACTATTGCTTTGCCGAAGAATGTTTAAAGAGTGATGTAAGAGTTTTCAACTGCGACATGGTGCTTTACTATCTCCGAAACTACATGGACTATGGATGCGCCCCTAAGCAAATGATAGACCCTAACACCAAGACAGACTACAACAAGATGAAGAAGTTGCTCCAGCTTGACATTTTGGATGGTGACCGCAAGGGAGTTATCAACAAGATAGCAGAAGAGGGCGAAATCGTAACCTCGCTATATCAGACTTTCTCTGCCATCGAAATGACAAAGCCAGAAGTTTTCCCTAGCTTGCTGTTCTACTATGGTATGCTTACCATCAAGCGATTACTAGGAGATCAATTGGTATTGGGCATACCTAACAACAATGTGCGCAAGCAATACTATACTTATCTCCTGGAACAATATCAAGCACAAAAGTATATAGATATCAACAGGGTTGGCACCCTGCTTACCAACATGGCATTTGATGGGAAATGGGAACCGGTATTATCGTTCATTTCCAAAGCATATGAGAATGTATCCGCTGTGCGTGATGGCATCGAGGCAGAGCGCAACCTGCAAGGGTTCTTCATGGCATATCTCTATCTGAGCAGCTACTATATCATAGCACCAGAACTAGAATTAAGCCATGGATTCTGTGACTTCTTCATGCTGCCAGACTTGACTCACTATCCTACCAAGCATAGCTACATCATCGAGCTAAAAGTACTTGGCAAACAAGACACTGAAGTCAAAGCTGAAACACAATGGCAAGAAGCCATAGAACAAATCAATCGCTATGCGGCTGCGCCAAGAGTAGAGGTTCTACGCCAAGGCACCACCCTACACAAGATTATCATCCAGTTTAAAGGTGGAAAGCTGAAAAGAATAAAAGAAGTATAAGAAACTTTCATTATAAAAAGTGAAGGAACTATGGTAAGAGAAAGAAAAAGCGAATCTATCGCAAGCGAATACCTTATGGTATGCAAAATTTTGAGGATGTGCAGGTAGTAGCTTGGCACGTGCTTTCATAACTGGTGACTGCCCTATTACCATGAATGGTATAACACGATGTACAATTCTGTGATGGTACTTAACTTCTTAGATGTGCGAGGAAGTAACGGAAGAATAAGGCTCAGGAGAGGTTGTGGTATGCAGGAAATTCATCTGATAGGCAGAAAGGTCTTCGGTCTGCTGAATAGACAAGGGCTCGCAGGCATCCAGCAACCGGTCTATTCCATATTTCAAGTCTTCTTCTGTAGCTGCAGAATCATCCTGCACGCGCAGCCATACAAACCATGCCAACTGCTGTACATAAGAGGAATATCTGTCTGTTACCTGACAGATTTCACGAGCCAACTCTTCAGAAATATGCTTGCCGGTAGATTCGAATCGCTGACAGATATACTCCACACAGTCTTTCTCGCTAATCTTATTCAGATAGAAGAAATCTCCAAAGCGATAGAATGGGTAACTGGCATTCTGGAACATCTGTTCCATCATGTGTTTATTGCTTCCATAAAGGCAGTAAGATACATGGCTCTGTAATTGCCATACGCTACGGAGCTTCTTTACTTTTTCTCATAATCACTACCTTATTTTATACTATACAGCTTTTCTTCTGCAAAGAAAATGCAAACGAGCGCAATGAAAGCTGGCTTTCAAATTGCCGAGTGCAGCTTTTCTTCTGCAAAGATAGCCCAAAAAACAAATTAAACAAGGTTGTTTAAAGCCATCTTTTTTGGCAGAAACAGCGATTCTTCGTCTGATAAAAACATAAAGTTTCATAAATTATACCCTAGGGTATAATACCTTTGGGTATAATTTTGTA
>ERZ1026874.776-NODE-776-length-18723-cov-7.346422_pt1 | contig 18723 bp, 14 predicted proteins | sample MGYA00380167_ERZ1026874 | MGnify/ENA primary metagenome ERZ1026874 (study PRJEB33269, sample SAMEA4719803) | human gut metagenome | biome: human-associated habitat; feature: organic feature; material: feces | place: Cameroon | collected 2013-10 ...
GCCAACGAGCCCTTCGACCCCGAGAACCCCGACACCTACTACGAGGAGGTCTAGCTGCATGGGCAAGGACTATTCCGATATCGCATTCGAGGACGACGGCCGCCTGAAGCTGCTGGTCATCGTTGGCACCCGCCCCGAGGTCATCCGCCTGTCCGAGGTCATTAAGAAGTGCCGCCGCCACTTCGACTGCCTGTTGGCGCATACCGGGCAGAACTACGACTACACGCTCAACGGCATCTTCTTCCGTGACCTGTCGCTGGACGACCCGGACGTCTACCTCGACGCCGTGGGAGCTGATCTGGGCGAGACCGTGGGCAACATCATCGCCGCGAGCTACAAGCTCATGGTCCAGGTGCGGCCCGACGCCCTGCTCATCCTGGGCGACACCAACAGCTGCCTGTCCGCCATCGCGGCAAAGAGGCTCCATATCCCAATCTTCCACATGGAGGCGGGCAACCGCTGCAAGGACGAGTGCCTGCCCGAGGAGACCAACCGCCGCATCGTCGACGTGATCTCCGACGTCAACCTGGCATACTCCGAGCACGCCCGCCGCTACCTGAAGGATACCGGCTGTGCCCCGGAGCGCACCTACGTCACCGGGTCGCCCATGGCAGAGGTCCTGCGCGCGAACCTGGGCAAGATCGAGGCGAGTGACGTCCTTACCGAGCTCGGCCTGGAGCCGAAGAAGTACATGCTGCTGTCCGCCCACCGCGAGGAGAACATCGACACCGAGGCGAACTTCACGAGCCTGTTCACCGCGATCAACGCGCTGGCGGAGAAATACGACATGCCGATCCTGTACTCCTGCCACCCGCGCTCCCGCAAGCGCCTGGAGGCCACCGGCTTCGAGCTCGACCCGCGCGTGCGCATGCACGAGCCCATGGGCTTCCACGACTACAACTGCCTGCAGATGAACGCCTTCGCCGTGGTGTCCGACTCCGGCACCCTGCCCGAGGAGTCCAGCTTCTTCGCGTCTATCGGTCGCCCGTTCCCGGCGGTGTGCATCCGCACCTCCACCGAGCGCCCCGAGGCCCTGGACAAGGCGTGCTTCACCCTCGCCGGCATCAACGAGCGCGGCCTGCTGCAGGCGGTCCACACCGCCGTCGAGCTCGACGCGGAGGGGTCGCTGCCCGAGGCGCCCGTCCCCGACTACGCCGACGAGACCGTGTCCACCAAGGTGGTCAAGATCATCCAGAGCTACACCGGCGTCGTGGACAAGATGGTGTGGAGGAAGGACCTGTAAGCCTGAACAGGTCCCGATATCTCAAAAGAGGAATTTATGACTAATCGGAAAGTACTCGTCACCGGAGCGGCCGGCTTTATCGGCGCGTTCCTCGTCAAGAAGCTTCTCGAGGAGACCGATGACGTTATCGTCGGTCTCGACAACCTCAACAGCTACTACGACCCCGGTATCAAGGACGCCCGCCTGCGCATGCTTGCCGAGGCCGACGCCGACGGCCGCTTCACCTTCGTGCGCGGCGACCTGTGCGACGCCGCCCTCATCGAGCGCCTGTTCGCTCAGAACGGCTTCGACGTCGTGGTGAACCTCGCCGCCCAGGCCGGTGTCCGCTACTCCATCGAGAACCCGCGCGCATACCTCGAGAGCAACCTGGTCGGCTTCTTCAACGTGCTCGAGGCCTGCCGCCACCACCCCGTGAAGCACCTGGTCTACGCCAGCTCCAGCTCGGTCTACGGCGGCAACAAGAAGGTTCCGTTCTCCGAGGAGGACCGCGTCGACTCGCCGGTCTCGCTCTACGCCGCCACCAAGAAGTCCAACGAGCTCATGGCCGCCGCCTACTCAAAGCTCTACTCCATCCCGGCGACCGGCCTGCGCTTCTTTACCGTGTACGGCCCCATGGGCAGGCCCGACATGGCCTACTTCGGCTTCACCGAGAAGCTGCGCCGCGGCGACACCATCAAGATCTTCAACATGGGCGACTGCCGCCGCGACTTCACCTACGTCGACGACATCGTCGAGGGCGTCAGGCGCGTCATGGACGCCGCCCCCGAGGTGAAGATGGGCGAGGACGGGCTGCCCCTCGCCGCGCACCGCGTCTACAACATCGGCAACTCTCACCCCGAGAACCTGCTCGACTTCGTCGACACGCTGCAGCGCGTGCTGGTGGAGGAGGGCGTGCTCCCCGCCGACTACGACTTTGAGGCGCATAAGCAGCTCGTGCCCATGCAGCCCGGCGACGTTCCCGTCACCTACGCCGACACCACGGCGCTCCAGCGCGACCTGGGCTACAAGCCCGCGACTCCGCTCGAGGACGGCCTGAGGGCCTTTGCCAAGTGGTATAAGCGCTACTACAACATTTAGGAAATCATGGCCCTGTAATAGGGGCCATTTTTCATACGAATTATTGTTCTTTGACAATTGGAGAATGACATGAAGATCGCTGTCGCCGGTACCGGCTACGTCGGCCTGTCCCTCGCCGTCCTGCTCTCGCAGCACAACGAGGTCCACGCGCTGGACATCGTGCCCGAGAAGGTCGAGAAGATCAACAACTACACGTCACCCATCCAGGACGACGAGATCGAGCGCTTCCTGGCGGAGGCCAAGGCGGGGGAGCGCGATCTCGACCTGCACGCCACCGTCGACGTGGCCGAGGCCTACACGGGCGCCGACTACGCCGTCATCGCCACGCCCACCAACTACGACTCGGACAGGAACTTCTTCGACACTAGCTCGGTCGAGGCCGCCATCGCCGCCGTGCGCTCGGTGAACCCGGACGCCTGGATCGTCATCAAGTCGACCATCCCGGTGGGCTACACCGCGGGCCTGCGCGAGAGACTGGGCGACAGCAAGATCTTCTTCAGCCCGGAGTTCCTGCGCGAGAGCAAGGCACTATACGACAACCTGCACCCCAGCCGCATCGTGGTGGGAGCGCCCAAGGAGGATGCCGATGCCGTCGCCGCGGCGGAGAAGTTCGCCCGCCTGCTCGCGCAGGGCGCCGATCCCGCCGAGCTGGAGCGCGAGAATGCTGACGGCACCGTGGGCATCCCCGAGCTCGTGCTGGGCACCACCGAGGCCGAGGCCGTCAAGCTGTTCGCCAACACCTACCTGGCGCTGCGCGTGGCCTACTTCAACGAGCTCGACACCTACTGCGAAGTCCGCGGCCTCAACACCCGCGACGTCATCGACGGCGTGTGCCTGGAGCCGCGCATCGGCAGTCACTACAACAACCCCAGCTTCGGCTACGGCGGCTACTGCCTGCCCAAGGACACCAAGCAGCTGCTGGCAAATTATAAAGATGTGCCTCAGAACCTGATCGAGGCCATCGTCGAGGCCAACCGCACCCGCAAGGACTTCGTGGCAGACGAGGTGCTGCAGATGGTGTGGGACCGCGTGTACGAGGGCAAGCCGAAGCCGGTCGTGGGCGTGTACCGCCTGACGATGAAGTCCAACTCCGACAACTTCCGCGCGAGCTCTATCCAGGGCGTCATGAAGCGCGTGAAGGCCAAGGGCGTGCCCGTGGTGGTCTACGAGCCCACGCTGGACGCGCCGGAGTTCTTCGGCTCCGAGGTGACCCACGACCTGGAGGCCTTCAAGGCCCGCTGCGACGTTATCGTCGCCAACCGCTGGAGCGACGAGCTCGCGGACGTTGCGGACAAGGTGTACACGAGGGATCTGTTTAAGCGGGACTAGGGGAGTGCTGACCGCCTGAGCTTGGCGGCTCCAGTCATTCACAAGTTTAACTGAGTTGAAAGTGGGGGTGTATCGGCTAACGCCGATACACCCCCACTTTTTAACTTTCAACTTCAACCCATAAAAATGATTTTTTATTAATCTATCCGCAGCGCGTGATCTGAAGAGTTTGAAATGTCAAAAAATTTCAACACGGAATTGCGTGCCATCGAAGAGCCGAGGGTATAGGTACGCCATTATGAATGATTCCTGCTCTTCTGAGATTCCATTGCAATGCCGGCCTTAAACCTCTGATGTCGCTTTCTGCGTTCTATGGAGGTGTGCATGAAAGGATGAGAATTGCCGTCGAATTACTATCAGCCAGGCGCAGGAGACCCATATTGGTTCGAATGGTATGTCGGTCTCGATTACGTTATCTCTATGCTCGGAGGAGTAGATAATATTGAGTCCGTGACTTTTCAAGAAGTCGGCTTAGAGGGGGTTGACGACGTCGTCGTCCGACGTTCGCATGGGTTTCCCATGGTGTGCGTCCAGGTGAAGCATAAAAAAGCTTCGACAGCGACCGCAAACAACCTGACATTCGGATCGCTGGTGGCGGAGGGGGAATCGGGTGAAGGAAAGAGCCCCATTAAATCTCTGCTTGCCTCTCTCGCGGCAGGATGGAAACAGGTTTCGCGTGAAGCAAGGGTAATCCCTGAAATCATTTTGTACACGAATCGTGCGCTGGGCTTAAAAAAGACAGATGCGGAGTATATGGGAAAGCCCTACAAGAGGCTTCCCCTTGGTGAGTTCTGGGACAAACTGTCTGTAGAGCTCGGGTCTGTTGTGTCGTCTTCCGATTTAGTTTTCGCCGACCCGGACTTCGATATGCAGTGGCATGAATTCGCCGACTCAACAAAGCTTGAGGAACCTGATATTGTGCCTTTCCTGAAAAACCTAACGATCAAGGCAGGCGCCCCGTCACTTTACGACAAAGAAAACGAGCTAAAGGGTAGATTGAGGAACGAGGTGTGCGGAGGGTCGGAAGAACTGGCTTCCAGAGTATTCGGCCTGCTTGCCGCCGAGCTTCGGAGATGGACCACTGCGGCGGGCGACAATATGGTTAGTGCGGAAATCGCCCGGAAATGCGTCTGTAAGCTTAACCGAAATCCAATGGAGAGACCAATCTAGGTCCCCATCCCTATACCAGTTTTCCCGAGTAGGGAACGCGAGTGCTTACTCTTGCGCGACAGATTGCAATCGTCCAATAGCAAGGTCATCTTCCTCCAGGGGAGTCCTGGCTCCGGAAAAACAAGGCTGGTCAGCTGCCTATGCGAGCGGATGAGTCCACGTCCCTTCAGGTTCTACGCATTCAAGCCCTTGGATGTCGACGACTTCAGCTATTCACCTGATGCCGGCATCGTCTCTCCCGGGGAGCTGTGGGGCACCTTGCTGAATCAGCTTCGTGATACACCTGAACTTTCCGGGGAAAAGCTGGAGATTCCTATTTTCAACGAACTTTGTTGCGATGACCAGCTTCGGAGTGAGGTCTTAAGGCTTGCTAAATCGCTTTCAACCAAGCGCGGCTGCAAGACGATTCTTGTGATTGACGGCATTGATCATGCTGCACGGGCCAAGGGGAGATTGACTTTTTTGAAGCACCTCCCTTCACCAAAATCGATTCCAGAGGGAGTACAGATTCTTGTCTCCGGCCAGCCAGCTAATCTTTATTCCGACTACCCGCAATGGCTCAATGGGAGGCACGCCGGTGTCGAGATGGCGCACCTCCCCAATATCGGTGCTGATGACGTTACTGCTCTCTTGACGGATAGGGCCGGCTTTTCAGACCGAGAGACCATCGTCCTCTCTAATGAGATCATCAATATAACCAACGGGAACACTTTGTCTGTGGTGTATGCGGTTCACGCGATCGCAGGTGAGACGGATTGCGGCTATGCCATTGAAAAGCTGCGGTCATTGGGCCTATCGGAAAATGTTGAGGAATACTATGAGTCTATCTGGAAGAAAGCAAATGATGAAATTCAACGACATCACGGAAGCGGATCGAACGCGTTGAGCCTTATCGCTTCGTCGATGCACCTTCTCGACGGAGCAATCTATCCTAAGCTCCTGTGCACTGCGTTTCCCGATGTTTTTTCGGGAGAGTATGTGGTGGCACGAGACATCGCCATTCTTTCTCCTTTGCTGAGACAGTGCGCCGACGGGTCCACTCGTCCTATTCACAATGATTTCAGGCTCTTCGTAAGTTCTAAGACTTTAGAACCCGGTATGGAAGGATACCTTCGTTTTGTGTCCGGCAACCTCGCCGACGCCGCTTTGGGGATGGAGGCTGACGTAGTCCGGTCTTGTTATTCCATTCGGTTGCTTGCCGCCTCTGGACGAGTTGAGGAATGCATCAGCCTATTTGACACTTCGTACGTCATCGACGCCGTCGCCCATGGCGTTCCTTGGAGCCTTCTCTGCGAGCAGGCGAAGACGGTATATGGAATGGCGTGCGAATCGGGAGAGATGGAAAACGTGCTTAGGGTCCAACTTGCTCTTTCGACCCTTTCACAGGTAAATGAGCACTTCGAGTATTGGCTCGAGCGCAGGCCTTTTCTGCACTTCGAGGAATTGGTGGGCATGGACTACATGGTTCCGCCCCTTAACAAGGAGACGGCCAACCTGTACGCGACGACGCTCGAAAGATGTCTTTGGTTGCTTATAGACGCCGGATGCACGGAGCAGAGCGATGAGCTGTACGGCATCTGGTTCTCTGGTCTCTCCCCTCTAACGGTATTGAATTTATTGTCGGATCCCAATGAGGAAGATGGGGTCATAAGGCAAGACGACGGTACTTCCAAGCTGATGTCCGCATGGGGCGGTCTCGCCGCGACTCGTGGGCTCGATTTTGACGATTTTCTATTCGCCGAAGATCTCGGGGGTGATGCGGAGGATCTGCGGTGCCGTTTTCGGGACGCCTTCGTGAGAGGTTTATTAATGCGGCCTTCACTGGAAGACGACGACCTCTCTAAGATCGCCGAGCTATCGATCACGGTAGAGGCAGCTACGAACATGATGCGCGATTTACTGACCGGAGCTCTTCCGGCATCGCGCACTGCGCAACGTGCATTCTTCTCAAAGCTTTCGGCTCACTCGTTTAATCTCGAAATCGGCACCATGGCCTATGCCTTGTGCTTGTCAGAGGGGCTGCGCGTGTCTAGTGCCGGCAGATCCAAGCCATTGCTGTGTCATAGGGAAGGAAATGTCTATAGTGAGGGCTTCACCCTCGGCTTGTTTGCAGAGAGCTTCATTTTCGGTTATGAATCCGACTGCGTCGGTTTCGATGCCATGTCACTGGACATGGACGTGTCGATCGCTTGGATGGATCGCTCCGACAGGGAGTACCTGTCTCTCGTTAGAGCGTTGCGGGCCTCAGCCTGCCTCGGGTATGCCGTAGGTCACGACGCGGCCATATTGCCAGGAACCGGCGAGGCGCGCGTTTTGGAGGAGTGGGCACAGGCTCCGCATTGGCCAGGCTTATTGACTATGGAAACATGTGCCGTGCCATACATCGCATTCGTTGCCACGAAAGGCGTGGATCTTTGTTCAAAAGCGTTCGAGGAGAAAGAGCTAGAGGGCTTCATATTTTCTAGAAAGCCCCTCTGCGAAAAGTTGAGGATGCTCGAACATCTCCAGGCGATGGACAGCGAGATTCCTAGACGCTATCTCTCGAAAGAATACGGACCGGACGGATCAGTTTTGCTTGCATCCCAGGATGCCATAGAGATTCACGACATGTTAAGGCCCTTGCTCCTCTCTTGCGATCGAGACCTTGCTATGCATTGCGATGATGCTATCCTCTTTGGGTCGGCTCGGTTCACCGACCATAAGGACTACTCCTTGTCCAATCTCGTTGAGGCTTTCGGAACGCTTTCCGACTTCGGGATGGCAACTGAAACTCAAGCTTTTGACTTGCTCGAGCTGGACAACGCGGCATCACAATCGGGTGACAACAGGATGTCTAGAGTGCTGATGGAGAAGGTGGCGGATTGGGCAGCGAGTGAAGGTCCCGCACAATTGTCAAGAATCCGCTCGCTGCAGCCGGAGTATAGGTATGACCATAGTCTTATCGAGCATCAACTCAAGTTTTTGCTGGCGAACGCAGCGTGTTTAGGCGATGTGCTGGCTGTTTTTGCTGGAATGCTCGGGAACTCGTCTTGTTGCTCGGCCGAGGATGTAGAGGGACTCCGTTTCTGCCTTAAAACATGTAGAGATAAAGCGGTTGAACTCAGATGCGTAGATAGTTACAATCGCGAGGTCACTGACATAGAGAGCGCAATTAAAGACGCGCCAAAAACCGATTCGTTTAAATCTGGGGTTGAGAATTCCATCGCAGATGTCCCTCGAGACCTCAGTGACCTAACAGATGAAGAGGTTAAGGACGTCGCGTTTCGCCAAGAGATTGATCGCTGGAATTGGGAGCCTGTTGCCGGAGCTTGCTCGGAGTTGGTCGTTCGTGGGCAAGATAAATGTGAGGTTTTTAACAGCCTTGTGGAAGCGCGTGGTGCTGCTCTTTGCGAAGAGGGATGGGCTCATTTCTCCACATCTATAACCGAACTGATTGACGGCATCGCGAGCTACTCGGATGACGAGTTCTTTTTCAAACTGCTATCGCGGAAGAACCGAGGGCTAGGAAGATACGGCTTTGGAGCTGCCCCAAACGATATCATGCACGTAATTATGGTCAGAGCGAGGGTGAGAAACCCGGCTTTTTTCAAGGTAATATTTGACCTCGAGTGCGACAGCAAGCGAAGGTGGATGACCTGCAATGGCAAGTGCCATCTGACTGCTTTGAAAAAGAGAACATCCGGTTTGCCCGAACCAGAATCGTTGCCCGAGCTTGTGTCAGACATCCTGCTCGATTCCATCCTCCCTGAGGACCCGCATAGGACGGAAAACGCTGTGCGGGGAATCGCCTGGGGCGGGTTGCGTTTGGATAGTATGAGAGAGCGCGTGTGCGAAAGGCTGGCAGATCTCCGCTCGTATGAGCGTATCTTGCTAGAAAAGGTTCTCGGCCGCTGGTTGCGCGCTTTCCCGGGAGACGATGTGATTCGGGATTGCTTCGCCAAGCTTATCGATAAGGTGAACAGGGCGGATGAGGCTTGCCTTCTCTCAATTTATTCCGGAGCACCCGGGATTATCCTCCAGCCCGGGATTGACGAGCCACTGTTGACTGAAGGCAGTTGCTGCGAGTCTCCATCCAGAATAAAGACCTTCCTATCGGAGGCTAACGTCTTTTGCGGAGACAGCTGCGAGGACGTCAAAGGTGCCCTGGAATCGTGTTGCGGAGGGGAGGTACGACCGTTTGTTAAACGGTATATGCAAAATGACGGGGTCGTTTTTCCTGCGTGCGGACAGAGGGATTACGGCCAAGAGCTCCTCTATGCTGAAATGTGCCATGGGCGTTGGCAGGCCATTCCGGGCTGCGTTGCCGCTTCGATCCTTGTGGACCCTGCTGATGTATGGTGCTTCTCGCATTTTCCCGTATTTAAGGACCCGGTGGCATTCGGGGTGTCGAGGGCTATCGAGTTATTCGAGGCTGGAGCGATTGGAGAAGCGGAAGACGCCGCGGCCGGACTGCCCATGATCGAGTTGAATGAGGACGAGGCGTGCCTGGGTTGGAAGCTGTATATCCCATACGGGAGTCAATCTGAACAATACGAGTTTTATGGTGCCGCTCGCATGACGTCGTTTGATTGCAAAAGCCCTGACAAAGTAATTGATAAGGAGTACGGATGCTACGGACTGCTGTCGGCTAAAGGAGGGGGAATGGCCTCATCCTTCTCCCAAAATAGCATATCCTTGTGCAATGCGCTGGCCGGTAGCATAACCATGACGTTCTGCGATTGCCAGATATTCCCTTCCCGTGCTATGAAGAAGCTTGGCTTCATTCCGAAAGTCGACAATCCTCTAGTTTGGATTGATGCGTCAGGAAACAGAATTACTTGGTTCGAACAGTTCTGCTTCCCCGTGGAAAAGTGCTTTCGTCATTCTGCCTACTACCAGCAGCCGCGTTTATGGAGGTGGGTCTTTAACGAGGGGCTTGTGAAGAAAGCCGCAGTAGAACATGGATGTCGCATCTATTGGTCAGCGGAGTCGAGCAATCATGTCGACCAGATTAAGGATCGATTCGACAAGCATGAGGCCAACAAAATAATGTCACCTTTTGAGAAATGACCGCATGAACCGCGAGAACTGTGACACATAGGAGGATGGGCCGGCATAGTTTATTCAACCAATAGGAGAAAGTTCATGGCATGCGCACTACTAATCAGCCTTGGTGAGTATCAGAATATGGATCACTTGCCCTCAGCAAAGGTCGATATAGGTGTATTGCATAAACTCTGCCGAACAGCACTCAACATTGATGGGGCCAAAATCACAGAGCTAACTGGGGAATTAGAGGCTCCGTTCTTTGAGATGATGGTTACCCAATTTTGCAAAGACAATGCGGATGAAGAGTCGTTCGTTTTTTACTATTCAGGCCACGGCGGCACTTCGATCATTGGGGATAATGCAGTTTTTACAATGTACGGAACAGATGGTGGACAGGTTGCTCTGCCATCTGTTCTTAAGATACTTGAAGACAGCTTTCCTCACGGTTTAATAATTCTTGATTCATGCAGTTCAGGATCAGCGAGCATTTGCGAGGCTTCCTATGATTTCCTTGAGCATTCTTCAAGGGGATACACGTCAATCGCTTCTTCTGAAAAGGACGAGAGTTCCTATGCTGGCGCCGTCGATTGTCCGAGCATCTTCACTGGCGTGTTGAAGGTTGCATTTGACTGCTTTAATTATGTTGATAGCCCTTACTGTTCAGTTTCGGCTGCCATAGAAATGATGAATTGCGCAATGGGCGTTCACAACAGCGCTGAGTTAAATAAACTAATGCACCCAATCGTTCACAACATGTATGCCTGTGACGGAGTTTTTAAATCGAGGGGCAAGGTGTTTGAAAAGTCTGGCCCCTATCTTTTTAATGAATCCAACATCCACTTTGTCGTCAATAACATGAATTCAAATGACTACCGCAGGGCTAGGGTTTCTGTTTTATTAGGCGAAGACCCTACGGTTCAAATTGAAGAAGTCCTGCCCATACTTGAATCGCCTGAAATACAAGAGGAGATGGAAGGAAACCCTATATTCGAAGATGAGAAGGAGGAATGTCGCCTCGCTAATAAGCCCCTCACAAGTATCGTTTTCAACGTATTTCCAAATAGTATCGACTTGCTGATAAACAACCCAAAATGGCGTGTATATTGGGAAAACAATTCTGTCCACCATATACGCCTCGATAAAAATACACACCTTAAATTTGGCTCTCTTTCGTATGAAAGGTTGATATGCTACGAGGATCTAAAACAAAGTCAACAGGAACACTGCATGGATAAAGCAGCGTTAGCTTCGGTGCTCTCGAGCTTATATGTAAGGGCAAGCTATCTAATGGAAAAGATTGGCTCAGCTTTTAATCGCGTTTTAAATGGAGGAATTGACGAAAGCGAGCTAATGGCATTTTGCGCGCAAAATAAAAAACTTGCTGATAAGGTGACTGAAGACGCTCTCAACCTTCCGTATTCAATCGACTCATCGGCTCTTGAGTCCGATATTAATCACCTTATCGGAATGGCGGGAGCAATATCCAGCTTCGTCAATCTATATGCCGGCGATAACGTCATGCATACAAATTCGCAAAGCCGACTGTGCCAAGCAGGCGCATTTCTTGAACAGTGTGCCGAATCACATAGAGGCTTATTTTCCTAGTGCAATCAAATTGCTTTGATTGATGAACTGGTCACGAGTGTTTGCGATTCCGCAAAGCAGGCACCGTTATTCTCGTGCCCAGGATGCACGTGGCCTGGAGTCTTTTAAGAATTGCTGTACTCAATCGCAGCAGTCCTCCTTTCACCGACTGGCAAAACGATTTACGCCTAATTTCGGGCTTCGATCCCTGGTTTCTTTATCGTTTCTTGCCTGATCTCGCTACACTAATAACTGCTGCTACCAGGTAGTTTTCTGGCGCAGTTTCCATTGGCTCTAGCGAAGATCGGAGCGGTTATGTTTGCTGCCGCGTTCCACACTAGCCGTCACTACATCCTGTTTACTGTCATGGCCTGCCTATGCGCTTTGCTGGGCGGGCCTTCTTATGCCGCGGGCGCGGACAGCCTGATCATCGCGGGTGCCACGCACTACGAGCCGGGAGTTTCGGGCCCCGGTTGGGCCTGGACCGATGTTGACCACCTGGAGCTTAACGGCTACATGGGTGAGGCCATCGGCGCCGACGGCGACCTGGTGGTGACGCTGACCTGGCAGAACACTGTTGTCGAGACGAGCGCGCCCGACGTGGACATCTCGCGTTGCGGTATGGAGGTGTGGGGCGATCTGACGCTCCGCGGCACCGGGTCGCTGGTGGCCACGGGTTCGCAGTGCGGAATCTACGTGTCGGGGACGCTCGCGGTGGACGGCTGCAAGGTTGACGCGCGGGCCGACGGCGCCGGCATCGCGGATGCGCGGGTGGCCGGCGTGATCGCGGACGGTCTTGCCGTTCGCAGCGGTGGGCGCGTTGTCGCCGCTGGCGCGGGCTCCGGGGCGGGCGTGCGCACCTATGGTGTGTGTCTGCTGGGCGGAGCTGCTGGCGATGTCGCGGCCGGGCAGCTTACCGTCGATGCATCCTGGCTGGATGCGTCGGGTATCGACGGCGGCGTGCCTGCCTGGGCGGGTCGCTTACATCCGCGCGCTTTGTGGCGCCCGCGGGCGGGGCCTTTGGCGCAGGCGGCGTGGCGGATGCCGACGGGTCCGTGGCAGCGCATGTGACGATCGAGCCCGTAGATACCACGGCGTCGGCGGGGGAGACCGGTGGGCCCGATGTGCCGGGCGATGGTCCGTCCTCCCCTGGCACTGACCCCGCTACCGGCGAGCCAGCTGCGGATCCGTCGACGAATCCCACACTGAAGCCCGCGACCGCAACTAAGACGGTGACCACGACCACAGTGACCAACACCACGGCCGCCAAGACCCCAAGGCCCAAGGCCGCCACCGCGACGACCGCCTCGCTCCCCAAGGCCGGTGATAACTGCTGGATCGCCGCATCCCTAACGCTTTACTTACTCGGCATAGCGCTCCTATACGCCGTCATTCGCTGCTAAAGCGCTCGATTTCCAGAAGCGAAGAGAAAATCGAACCGTCAAGCCCAAAGCGATCTCTAGCAACAAATCCTCAGCTAGATATAGTCCAGGCCGATATCCCGTATCCAACTAAGCTCACTTCCCCTATGTCCCCTTTGGGGGCGGTCACTGTTGCTATGCCTTGGTGCTATACTCGGATGCCTAAGCAAGTGGTTCGTATGTACTTGAGCGATACTAAGATTCAGGAGCTAATCGACAGCAAGGTGCTTCTCAATGCCGATGCTTCGAACATCGGACAGGTTACGTATGACTTGCGCACCGAGGGATTCTACATCAACGAAAGCAAGCAATCCGAGGTAGAGCTTGGCCCCGGAGATTCGGCATTCGTCTCATGCGTTGAATGTGTTGCGTTGCCAAACGATTTGACCGCGAGCGTGCTTCTGCGCACTTCGCGCATTCGCCAGGGGCTTTCTTTGGATGCGCCGCTATATTTTCCCGGGCATGGAACACGGCTGTTCTACCGTGTTACAAACGTAAGCGGTAACACTATTACGCTCGATAAGTCTAAGGGTATAGCGCAGGTCGCATTCCAGCACGTTGATGGCGTGGTGGCCCATCCTTACCACGGCGCTTTCTCTGATGAGCTCAACTTTAACGGACTTGCAGATTATTCCGACGTCTATGCCGGGGAACTTAAAAAGGTCGAGGACAAAAAGGAAGAAATCGCGAATATCGAGTCCCGTATCTATGGTAACGTCTTGGCCCTCTTCGCCATTTTCGCCGCGATCTTTACGCTCGTAAACGTCAACGCCGGAGGCCTTTCTTCCGATATTACAACCGTCAGATTTGTTGCACTCGACCTGCTGGTTATTGGCGGTTTTCTGGTTCTTGCATCCGCAATCGAGACCTTCCTTGTTAAAGACAGGGAAAGAAGGTATCGCTGCCTCTCGTATTGGGCATTGCCTGCATTGTCGTGGCAGTGGTTCTTGCATTTCAGTAAGTAGGGCGGCTCAAGTCGTGGGAGGCTTGACTAAAGGTACGATCAATTGCTCCTGAGTGAGGGTATTGGCTTACGCCAATACCCTCACTTTCTTTGAATAGGGCAACAGACAGGGCCGACTGTCAGAGTTCGTGTCTTATAGGAATAATTCAATTCACGCCGCGTTACATCTAGTCTGCTCTTGATACTTGGATATCAACACTAAGGAGGCAGCCGTGCTTTGGAGCTACGTTCAGCTTGATGATGGCACCCAGTTTGCCTACTCAGAGACAAGAGAAGACGGAACCGTTCGCGTGGCCGTCGAGCGCCCGGTTGACTTTGGCTTTGACCATGCGGAATGCTTCTTGCCTGCGATCAAATGGTTCAACGTCGAAGGATTTACTGCTGATGACCTCAATTTCTTGACAGAATTTGTTAGCTCAAACGCCCCGTTTATCTTCGAGCTCGCCGAACACCAAAAAGCCGGACCGGCGGTTTCGCCGCTGGCCCTCTGACGTTCTACTGTTGAACGGCAAATAGCCCATGATTTCGCCTTCCGACATATCCACTGCGGTCTCCCGCGTGCTGGCTCGCTACGACGTCCGCGAGGCATATCTGTTTGGCTCGTTCGCCCGAGGCGAGCAAGCGCCCGATAGCGATATTGACTTGCGTCTAGTCTGCGGCAACACCATGACTTTCGGCGCGCTATACGAACTCTCCCATGACCTTGAGAAGGAACTTGGGCGAAAGGTTGATGTCGTCACCAACCCACCAGAGCACATGCGCCCGCCCTTCCGCAAAAGCATCGAGCAGGATGAGGTTCGCGTCTATGAAGCGCTGTAAACAGGACGAGGAGCTTGCGAATACCAACCCTCAACCCTTTCCTTCCAATGAGCCCAGCCCGGAGACCCTCGGGGCCATCCGTGAAGGTGATGCATTCTTTGCGACGGGGGAGTGCGGTCGCTTCGACAACGGTGCTGATCTTATCAAAGCAGCTCTAAAGGCCCCTCACTCACGGCCAGCCAACGAGTGATGACTGTTTATCGTGCGGGTTTAATTGGCGCTCGCAAATACCCTGGACTGCACTATCGAATACCTCGTCTGGCAACCGATTGCTCTGGAGTACGACTCCTAGTGCCACTTTGTTGTGCGCCCCGGTATTGCACCGCACGTATAGAATCTAAGCATCCACACGCCGGCCATTATCTTGATTGGAAGCCACATGGAGATCCCCAGCACCCTGTGCAGCAATGTGTACGACTTTGCGTTTTGCCCCGAGCCCTGCTACGACCGCCTGGTCGACCTCGCCGACCCCGAGGACTGGGGCCCCAGCAACCGCATCCTCAAAAACTACCTGTCGTTTTCGTTTAGCCGCGCGGTGTTCCTGACCGAGCGCGACGCGGACCAGACCGCGCCGTCCAACCTGCCGTTGGTGTTTGACGACGACCGCTGCCTATTCAACACCGGCCTGTACACGCGCCGTTACGAGACCATCTACGGCCTGTTTGAGCCCAACACCAAACCCGACGCGCGCCAGCGCTGGTTTTTGAAGGGTTTCTTTAAGGAAAGCGACCCCATGCTGGTCTCGTTTGAGTACCTACCGTGCCGCGTGCGCTTTGCCGAGGACCCCTCCGAGCTGGTCTTTGACTACCGCCTGCCCATCCGCTCCAACATCGACCACATTCTGGGCGATGAGGAGAACTTGACGCGCATTCCAGCCAGCCTGATGGGGGAGGGCAACTCGCTGCTGCTGCGCCGCGCCTTTGAGGGCGCCGTCGTAGAGGCCGCCCGCCGCGCCGCAGCCAACTACACGCTCGCGGTGCCGCAGCTCTATGGCGGCCGGATCCAGCTGCTGCTGCCGCTGTGCCTGACCGGCGACAAGCCCGAGCTGGCGCTGACCATCCAGCGCGAGGACGGCTTCTACGCCGCGCGCACCTGCCTCACGCTCGACATGGCCTACAACAACGCGCGACTCATTTGCCGCCCCGAGACATCGTGGATCAAGCGATAGAGGGCTGTTTATCTGGTGGTTTGTCGGCTGCCCTGATTGCGGTGGCGCGGTTTGCGCCCACGAATTTAAAATCGAGGGCAAAAAGTTCTTGGTAAACCACGCGCGGCTATGATAGTATCTCTTTTGCCGAAAGGCGACGGGCGATTGGCTCAGGGGTAGAGCATATCCTTCACACGGATGGGGTCACAAGTTCGAATCTTGTATCGCCCACCATCAAAAGCGCAGGTCAGAGGTGTTGAGTCTCTGACCTTTTTCTTTTTGACACCAAGGGTGACACCAAAACTGACACCAAAAATAAATCGTAGTCGTATAAGGTGTCATTGTTTATCGCGCCCTTTTTACCGACGTCATTGCATGTTTTGTATAAAACGCATGCGTATTTTCATTGAATTCCCCATGTGATTCATGCGCAAATGTGAAGACAGGGACCACACGCCCAGAGCTCCTTCCAGCGGATTTCTATCACACGACGCTTTTTCGGCAGAACTCGTCAAGCTATTGGTCAGCGTTTGGTCAGCTTCCGGTACTTACCCGCATGATGACCCAGTAGATAATCGACCTTGCCCGAAATCCGCACGGCCCGCAGCCGAAACCAGGGGAGGCGCAAATGGACGAAATCGTCTGCGCAAACACCGCATTCCGTTACTGGCGCTGCCCGCCGCAAGTGCGCGACCTCTACCCGCGCCTACCCAACTCCGAAGACGGCTGGCGAGCTCTATCCCAATCGCCCTTTGTAGTCGACGTCCTCAAGGCCCCGATTATCACTGTTGCTTCGCCAGGTTGTTGTAATCACCACTCGGGATTGCGCTCCACTATTCGCTGGGAAGGGGTATCGGATACAGGAACAACAATCGACACTCATTTAGGCTTTAGTGTCACCAATCCGCTTAATACGTTATTTACTATGACGCGCTTTGTGTCCCAAATAGATCTCGTACTGGCCATGTACGAACTTTGCGGCTGGTTTTCTGTTTTCGAGCCGACTCCCGCAGCCGAAATGCAATTAAAAATGGCGGCAAAAGAGATTCAGCAGTCCAGTACGCAAGATCTATTCGAACTTGGAGAAGGCGAAGACGAGGTACCTTGGAAACGAGTTTATGCCCGTGTAACCGTAAAGGCCTCGGAAAACGAAGGGCAGACGAACATTCATGAGGATAGTAGAAAGGTTACGAAGCTTAAAGGAACTTCTCTCTGGATGAGAAAGCCGCTTATCGAATTGAGCGACTTACATCAATTCGCCGACAAGGTTAAAAGCCAAATGTGGGGAAAGCAGTTCTATGATGCCGCTCAGCAGGTTATCGGCATTGCTGCATCTCCACTCGAGGTCGCGGGGGTCCTTCTTCTAAGTCGTTCTCGACGTCTAGGTGGTTCAGGATTCAGATACGTGTACCTCAACGATTTAACCCCTCTATCCGAGGCAGCCCAAAGCATCACAGGTCAAAAGGTTTGCTACGGCGACATCGTGATTGTAAATCCAATCCTAATGAAGGCAGTAATTATCGAGATCCAAGGTGAAGTCATCCATGGATCAGGCGCGGTGCTTGACCACGATGCGGAGCGCATGACTGCGCTCCAGAGCATGGGTTTCGACGTGTTCCTAGTAACCCACGATATGCTTAACGACAAAAAGCAGCTAGACACCATAGTCAAAAGCGTCTGCAGTCGTTTGGGGATTCGATATAAAGCCAAATCAGAAACAATGAAGTGCGCCGAGACGCGACTGCGCGCAAGTGTATTGTGCAACAGGTTGGAAATCGGAAATTAGCCGGCGACAAGGAGCTAGAACGACCTAGTTTGCCTGCCAGTGAATTTGTGTCATTTCAAAACTATGTCGGATTACGGGACTGGACCCGGACAGGCCGTCCATACCCTGCATTTCGCGGAATGTGCGAGTCGTCTACCTGCGGTTTTGATTTTACCGATTGCGCCATGCTCGGGGGTTCCCGGCCTGGCCCCGTAAACCGGCATGGTTTTGGAATCGTCGGGTGTGCGGGGGCGCGGTTGGCCCCGATAATGGGCCCGGCGCCGGCAGGACGGCCGTTGGGCGGATGGCGGACCGCGCCGCGGATGCGAGAAACGGCGGTCCGCGGGATTCGAGATGTCCCAAGGGCGCCGGAAAGGATGGCGGCGGCAACGCCGCCGCCCTCGGGGCGCGCCCCCGCGGGCGAAAAGGGCATCGCGGGGCCTCGCGGCCCGTTCCCGCGCCTGCATCCGCGGCCGGGCTGCGTTCCCTCGCCGCCGCCCGCAAAATATTTTCCAAAATTGTCCTTGCATCGCCGTCCGAGTTCCCGTATAGTACTTCTTCGCACGGGGGCGTAGCTCAGCTGGGAGAGCGCTTGACTGGCAGTCAAGAGGTCAGGGGTTCGATCCCCCTCGTCTCCACCCGAGCATTGAATGAGGCTCCAACGCAAGTTGGGGCCTTTTTTCATATAGGCACACAAGGTCAAAGGCGGCACCATGATCCTCCTGGTCGACAAGATCTTGCGTTGAACGGGTGCCGCGTGCATGGTAGTATTTCACGTCGTGGTTCAAGATGGTTGGCCTGCTCTGACGGGCTCTATCACATCCGCCACGCTACAAGGGCTCTTGGCGCAACGGTTAGCGCAGGGGACTCATAATCCCTGGGTTCTGGGTTCGAATCCCGGAGGGCCCACCAGAGAATTAAGAGGCCGGGCAAATAGCCCGGCCTCTTTTTGTCAAAGTTCCCACTTCACATGCCTGCCAAATTGCTTTGATAAACGTTTCCGGTTCAAATCCACGTAATTGTTAGTGCTGTTTGACAAGTGTCATTTCAAAACTATGTCGGATTACGGGGCTGGACCCGGACAGGCCGTCCATACCCGACATTTCACGGAATTCACAAGCCGTCTACCTGCGGTTTTGATTTTACCGATTGCGCCATGCTCGGGGGTTCCCGGCC
>ERZ1026874.784-NODE-784-length-18578-cov-15.020515_pt1 | contig 18578 bp, 19 predicted proteins | sample MGYA00380167_ERZ1026874 | MGnify/ENA primary metagenome ERZ1026874 (study PRJEB33269, sample SAMEA4719803) | human gut metagenome | biome: human-associated habitat; feature: organic feature; material: feces | place: Cameroon | collected 2013-10 ...
CACCCCACTTGTTAGATAGTATATCATACTGTCTAACAAATGGGGTGCAGTTCATTTTAATTGGCTTGTTTTGCTCTTTTGTAATCGGAATTCTGCTTATGTTTGGTTTTTGGCAGAATATTGTTTCACTTATAGAAGACTTTTTCTTGGGGTGATAACATGGCAAAAAGCACTATTATTAAAGATTTTGCGGGAGGCAGAGTGTCTGTAGAAATCGCCTTAAAGCAGCTAAAAGTTCTGCTTGCAGAATTCGATAAACCTGAAATGTTAAAGTGGGTTAATGCAGAATTGCAAGGATATGATGATACAGATGCTTTGCCGGAATACCGGGTTATTGTAGGAAATCTTGTCGGTGATTTTTTGAATTACTATACAAAATGCACACATATAAGTATTCCACTCAAATCTGACGCACCAAAGGAATTGGTTGAAATGTGCTCGCAAGTAAGATTGTATGATAGTTTGTCGGCACTTAGAGCATTAACTGAGACGGATAGAGAGTTTGGCAGGCAAATTAATGCGTTATTATTGCCATGCGTACAACAATTTTCTGCTATATCAATGACAGCACTGCTAAATGCAACGGTGGAGTTTTCACAGACACAGGTGAAAAACGTGTTTTCAAGAGTAGAAAATGCCGTGTTAGATGTTCTTTTGTTATTGGAAAAGGAATTTGGAAATCTGGATGATTTGGATATCGATTTAACATCAAAGAGCAATGACGAAATTCAAAATATTGCAAGTAATATTATGATTCTGCTTTATAATGATAATAGTATCGTAATCGGTGATAACAATAGAATGAAGGATACTAGTATTTCATCTGCACGGTAATAGATGGGGAGGTTGTAATGGCAAGAATATCCTCGCATGTTATCGAAACAAGGGCAAAAGATTGCATTCAGGATAGAATAGATTCCTTTGGGGAAGTAGGAGATTTTCTATTTCGGGAACTGTCTGGACGCGATTATGGAGTCGATGGTATTCTTGAGTGCTTTGAAGACGGTGTCCCAACAGGTAAAATTGCGTATTTGCAAATTAAGGGTACTAGTACACAGTTGGTACCTTTGAAAAATAAAAAGGTGATATCATGTTCTGGTGTTTCTGTATCAAATCTTAGCTATGTGAACCAGAATCGTATACCTGTAATCCTAATCTATGTATCTTTATTAGCGGACCGCCCGATGTTTTTTGCCGACCTGAAAGAGATTTCTAAAGATATCACCTATGACAGAAATTTGAAACACGTCACTGTGCATATACCAATAGAAAATTGTGCCTTCGATGATATTTCTCCGATTGTCGAAATAGTAAATCAATATTATGAGTAGCTGATAGAATATTGCCCTCATCCCAACACAGTGCTATACTTAAACCACTATAAAAGGAAAGAGGTACACGACAATGCCCAGAACCAAAGGTAGCAAAAACAAACCGAAAATCACCAACGACTTTGCATCTCAGATTGCAGAAAAGCAGGAATCCATCGCTTCTCTGACTGCTGAAATCACGTCCATTACCGCCAACATCGACACACTGAAAGCTGACCTGAAAGAGAAGAAGACTGCGCTGAAGAAGGCCGAAAAAGAAGTGGCATCTCTGGAAGCGAAGAAGGCAAAGGCAGATGCTAAGGCCGCTGAAGAAGCTAAGAAGACCGAAGCGGAGGCTGTGTTGAAGAAGTTGCTGGCCGAAGGCATGAGTGCCGATGAAATCCTCGCAAAACTGAAATAACAGAACTGTCTACGATGAACAGGCACACTACCTACTTATCGTGGACAATCTTATTTTTTGGGGGATGTATTTTTAAGCTGCCTGCGGTGTATCAAATCGGAAATGTGCCGGACAGTGAAAGCTTAAAGTAAACCACTGAGTAACCGATATTGGCAACAAGGGCACTTTTTACGCATTCCTTATATAATATGCAGAAAATTGCCCCAATACAGATTCTGAGAGCGATTCTTGTACGATGAAGGTTACAAATCCGAACCAATTCGACTTGGGTTTTAAGGCAAGAAGTGATTGCATAATAGCCGCTTTTCGTTGACCTAATTCACAAAATGTGCTAAAATAATTGAAGAGAGGACTTTTTCACAACTTGGCATTTATGGGCCTAAAACAGGCAAATTGAGTGACCAAATAGGTGACAAAAGCCCGAAAAACAGCACAAAATAGGCACTCAAAGCGAATAAAACAACGTTGCTGCGCGGTCTTTTCTTTATAATGGGCCGTCGCCAAGCGGTAAGGCAGAGGACTTTGACTCCTCCATCCGTCGGTTCAAATCCGGCCGGCCCAACCACGCATCCCCATAAAAAGGGGATGCGCTTTTTATTATAATTTTTTGTTTGCAAGGGACATTTTTAGGCCGGATTTGAACAGCCCGCGCCCCGTGCATACCCCGCCCACCAGCCGGGCATACTACGGATGGAGGTGTTTTGTATGTCTTATCTGGATTGCGCGCAGTATGATTGCTGCCATAACAAGGCGGGCTGCTGCTGCCTGAACGACATCAAGGTCCATCACACCGGCGAGAGTGATGCCGTCTGCAGCAGTTACCGCAACAGCGAGGGCTATGGCAACGTTGCCACCGACAACCAGCCCGCAAGCCCCGAGACCGAGATTGCCTGCGACGACCGCGGCTGCCGCCACCAGCAGGGGCATTGCTGCTGCGCCAGCCATGTCAGCGTGGACACCTGCAGCTGCGGCCCCGCCTGCGCTACACGGGCGCCAAGATAACCGCAAACTGCGCAAAAAGGCTTCCCTTATGGAACGGGGAAGCCTTTTTGTGTGCTTTTTAGTTGCGAAACACCGCATTTCGTTGTATAATAAGACGATATAGTAGGTCTTGTGCGCCCATGCGTGGGTGCTGTACTATAAATTTGACGAAGCGAGGCGTTTTATTATGGCTGCACAGCCCATCACCGTGCCTTTTGTCTCTTTCCGCCCCATGGAGCGGGAACTGGATGCCGATCTGCGCGCGGCTTTTGCCCGCGTGCTGGACAACAGCTGGTATATCGAGGGCAAAGAAGATGCCGCTTTTGAAGCCGCCTTTGCCGATTACTGCGGCGCAAAATACTGCGTCGGCTGCGGCAACGGCCTGGATGCCCTGGTGCTTATTTTAAAAGCGCTGGGCATCGGCCCAGGAGACGAGGTTATCGTGCCATCCAACACCTTTATTGCCACCGTGCTGGCTATCTCCTACGCCGGGGCAACGCCGGTCTTTGTGGAGCCGGTGCTGGCCAGCTACAACATTGATCCCGCCCGCATCGAGGCGGCCATCACCGAGAAGACCAAGGCTATCATGGCTGTGCACCTCTACGGCCAGTGCGCCGACATGGACCCTATTCTGGAGATTGCCCGTGCCCACGGCCTGAAGGTCGTCGAGGATGCTGCCCAGGCTCACGGTGCCACCTACAAGGGCCGCCGCGCAGGCAGTTTGGGCGATGCCGCCGGGTTCAGCTTTTACCCCGGCAAAAATCTGGGGGCCCTGGGCGATGCCGGCTGCGTAACCACCAGCGACAAGGCCCTGGCCGAGAAGATCCGCGCCCTGGGCAATTACGGCAGCGACTACAAGTACCATCATATTTATAAAGGCCAGAACTCCCGCCTGGATGAGATGCAGGCGGCTTTCCTGGCGGCTAAGCTGCCCCACCTGGACGCGATGAACGCCCAGCGCCGCACCATTGCCGCCCGCTATTTTGCCGAGATCACCAACCCCGCCGTGACCCTGCCCACTGTGATGCCGGGCTGTGAGCATGTGTTCCACATCTTCGCCGTGCGCTGCAAAAACCGTGATGCACTGGAAAAACACCTCAACGCGCAGGGCATCGGCACCAACAAACACTACCCCACGCCCATCCATCTGCAGGGCGCGTACAAAGAGCTGGGCATCCCCGCCGGTGCGCTGCCGCTGGCCGAAGAGATCTCTGCCACCGAGCTGAGCCTGCCCATGTACTATGGCATGACCGATGAACAGGTCACCGCCGTCATCGACGCCGTGAACAGCTTTAAGGAGTAACCATGCCCAAGGTAGGAATTGTTATCTCCAATTACAACGGCTGGCAGGATACGCTGGTCTGCCTGGACAGCCTGCAAAAGCAGACGTACAAGGACTTTGAAATTATCCTGCTGGACGATGCTTCGCCCAATGACTCGGTAGCGCAATTGCAGGATAAACTGCCCGCCAACACGGTGTTCCTGCCGCAAGAGCAGAACCTGGGCTTTGCCGCCGTCAACAATGTGGGTATGCGCCGTGCACTGGCCGATGGCTGCGACTATGTGCTGCTGCTGAACAACGACACCGCCGTGGCCTCCGATATGCTGGAGACCTTGCTGCGGGAGACCCCGGCAGGCGCCGTGAGCTGCCCCAAAATGCTGTTTATGGACCCGCCGGACGAAATCTGGTTTGCAGGCGGCACGCTGGACCCCGCTACCGGTAAGGTGAAGCACCTGGGCGGCCACACTAAGGACGGCCCCGCCTTTGCCCAAAAACAGCAGGTGAGCTTTATCACGTTCTGCTGTGTGCTGCTGCCGCGGGCGGTCATTGAACAGGTTGGTTATCTCGACGAGACGCTGTTTATGTATTGCGAGGATGTGGATTACTGCATCCGTTTAGGCCAGGCCGGTGTGCCGCTGTGGTTCCTGCCCGATGCCAAACTGTGGCATAAAGCAGGCGGCAGCGCAGGGGGCATGTTGTCGGTGTACTATATCACCCGCAACACGCTGTATCTGACCTGCAAGGGCAAATCCTGCGCCTACGCGAAGAGGAAAACTGTGCTGCCGATTCTCACCGGCGCGGCCCGCTATGCGCTGACCAAGGCGCTGGGCCGCAAAAAAGGCCGCAGCTATGGCGCCTACCGTGGTGCCGTGGACTTTTGGAACGGCAAGATGGGGCGGATGGAACCGCCCAAAGCGAAGGAGAATTGATTTTGGCACAGACGCTGTCGATCATTCTGGCACAATATTACCCCAACAAAACGCAGCTGCGCCACACGCTGGACTCGCTGCTGATGCAGGACACCTACGATTTTGAGCTCATCATCGCCGATGATGGCTCGCCGGAGGATTACTGGGATGACACCCGCGCCTACCTGGCGGCCCACGGCTTTACCAACGTAAAACTGTCCAAAAACAAGGTCAACCAGGGCACGGTCACTAATATGCTCCACGCGGTGGAGCTGGCCAGCGGGCAGTGGATCGCCGGCATCTCGCCGGGCGACTATGTGTACGATGCCTCTACTGTCCGCTGGGTGCTGGACATGCTGCGCAGGGATGTCCCGCAGGTGGCCTTTGGAAAGTCCGCCTACTACCGACAGGAGGCCGACGGCACGCTGGTGCAGCTGCCCGGTGAGACTCCCTTTGACCGCACTCCCTACGAGGCCGCCCACTACGATAACAAGGCTATCCGCCGCAATGTGCTGTTGTACGATGATGGCATCAGCGGCATTGAAACAATGTACGAGCGCGGAATTTTCCTGGATGCGCTGCAAAAGATGAATGGCCGCGTCCGCTTTGCCGAGGACTTCGCTACCCGCATGTTTGCCGTGCAGGGCCTCCACATCCGCTGCTATGACCGCATTCTGCGCTGGTACGAGTACGGCACAGGTGTTTCCACCAACGAGAAGGCCCGTGCCCGGATGGACGCCGACTGGCGCGCCATGCTGACCCTGATGCGGGAACTGTATCCCCAGGACCGCATGGTCCGCCTGGCTTGGGAGTACTACCACAACGACCGCCACAAGTCCCGCCTGGTGCGGGGATTGATCGGCCGCCTGGTGGTTCCGCAGAACTGCGCCTTTAAAAAGGCACAGCGCAGCTGGCAGCCACCCGTCAACGGCGACCTTGCCGAACTGAAGAAAATTTACGCCTACGCCGAGGAGGACACACACGCATGACAACTTTGCAGCGCGGGGAAGAGGCCCTGCTGTGCCGGGTAAAAGCCGTTGACTGGGCCCGGCTGAAAATCTGCTTTGCCGCCACGGCGCTGTGCATGCTGCTGGCCCACGGCTTTGCGTGGTTTAATTTATTCCCCAGCCATGATGGGACCATCGTCGTTTTTGACGCAGATGTCGTTATGTTGCAGCTGGGTCGCTGGGTCGAGCTGCCGTATTTCCGTTTCCTTCGCGGCCGGGTCAATAATCCCTGGCTGAATGGCGCGTATACTGTTTTTTGGACTTCGTTGGCTATGTATCTTGCCAGCAGCTTGCTGCAACTGGGGCGCAAGGCCACGGCGGCGGTGTGCGGAGTGTTCAGCACAGCCATCAGCGTAACGCTGCTGTATGCGACCTATTACGATAAAACGGACGTGTACACCTGTGCCATGTTCCTGGCGTTTCTCGGCGTTTATGCTGTGCGCCGCTGCCGCCGTCCCTGGCTGGGTCTGCTGCTCTGCGGCGGGTGTCTCTGCCTGTCCATGGGGCTGTACCAGGGCTATATCGAGTTTGGCATCGGCCTGTTTTTGCTTTGCCTGCTGCGGGACTGCCTGACCAAGGAGCTACCCTGGGCTGACTACCTGCGCCGGGGCTTTACCGCTGTGGCAGCGCTGCTGTTGGGCGGCGTGCTTTACGCTGTATCGATGAAAGTGGTGCTTGCCTATAAGCACCTGGAACTGATCGACAGCTATAACGGCTTGCAGCAGATGGGCCGCGGCGGTGTTTCCGTCTGGCTTTCCCGCCTGCCGGGGGCCTACAAACAAGTGCTCTCCACGCTGCTGGACTATGATGTCTGGAACAATCGCGGCATGCGGCTGGCCACAGCCGTCTGCCTGTTGCTGGCGCTGGCCTGCCTGGTGCTGATCCTGCGCCGCAAGCCGCGCCGCGCCTTGGCACAAACGGCCATTCTGCTGGTTCTGCTGCCACTGGGGCTGAACGTGGTGTACCTGCTTTCTGAGAAAGCCCCCACGTTGCTGATGCTGTACCCGGTGTATCTGGTGTATGCGTTGGTGCTGCTGCTGACTGGACTGGAGCCGGACACCATCCCCCGCAGCGCCGCCTGGCTGGCCTGCCTGCTGTGCGCCTTTATTACCGTGCAAAATGTGATTTATGCCAACGGCGCCTACACCTACCGCAAACTGGTCTACGAGAACACACGCGCCCAGGTGTATACCATTATGGCCAAGGTGGAGGACCTGCCCGGCTATGTGGAAGGAGAGACCCCGGTGGTTTTCTCCGGTGACTTTACGGATTCCAACTTCACCTACCACAACGACCTGCTCCGCCTGTATGAGGAGGGCGACACCGGCCTTTCTGGCTCCGCCATTACCTACGATGGCACCATCAAATGGTGGTTTGCCAATATCATGGGCAGCAGCGCCAAAGTGGTCAACACACAGGCGGAACTGGATGCCTGGGCCGAGAATCCTGCTGTGCAGGCCATGCCCAGTTACCCCGCCAACGGCTGCATTGCCATGGTGGATGGCGCGGCTGTAATTAAACTGTCCGATTAACATGCCAGAAGAAAGGCAGATACAACGATGATTATTCAAACGATCCGCATGAAAAGCGTCACCGCCGAGGGTATGGGCACCCTATCGGTCTTTGAGGCCGAGCACGATGTGCCCTTTGCCATCAAGCGCATCTACTACATCCACGATGTCCCGGCGGGCGTCCAGCGCGGCGGCCACGCCCACAAAAAGCTGCGCCAAGTCCTGTGGTGTCCCTACGGCAAGATCTTGATCAAGCTGGATGACGGCTTCGAAAAAGCGGAAGTTCTGCTGGACAGCCCCGACAAAGGCCTGATCGTGGAAAGCAACATGTGGCGCGACATGCTGTGGCAGCAGGACAACTCCGTCCTCTGCGTCGCGGCCGATTCCTTCTACGATGCCGATGACTATATCCGCGATTATGAGGAATTCCTGTGCTATGTAAGGACACCCGGTAAGGAGAATTGACCCATGAAGAATGTAATGATTCTTTCTGCGGGCGTTACAACTGGATGGCACCTTGCGCAGGTGGCAAAGCAGTACTTTTCGCAGAATATTTGCTTGCATTTATGTGATACAAATCCGCAGGAACTTGTGGCGGCTGCTGTGTTGGCAGATCACTTTCACCAGGTGCCGTATCTGGTGGATGCTGATTACAAAAGAGCAATTTGTGAATTGCTGCGGGAATGGAATATTGACGTAATCGTACCGCTGATCGACCAGGACTTGTTTACTTGGGCTGCAGATGCCCCCGAACTGCTGACCTTGGGAGTGAGGTCGACAGCACCCGTGCGCAGTACGGTACAGTGTTTGAGCGATAAAAAGGAAATGGCATCATTTCTACAAAAGAATGATTTGCCAACGCCACGCCTGGTAAAACCGGAGGAAATGATTCCGGGACGGTTGTATATTGAGAAAAGGGAAGTGGGCTGTGGTTCCCAAGGAATGAAAGTGCTGACTGGCGGCAAAGAGTTTGAAAAGCGGCCAACGGACATTTTGCAAGAAAAATGTGATGGTGATGGAAGGGAAGTCACAGCAGAGATTTTCAACGCTCAAGGAATGCTGCGCGTTTTCTGCCGTGAGCGTGTTCTAACGAAGGCTGGCATATGCACTAAGATGATTCCTGTGCATATACCGGAAATTGAGAACTATATTGCTAAGTTAGTACAGCTCGTCCCGTGCCCTGCTGCTTTTTGTGCACAGTTTATGGAACATCGAGGCAGATGGAATCTGATTGATTGTAATTTGCGCTTGGGTGCGGGGACAGCTATGTCGTCTGCGGCAGGCTTTCAGTTGACAAGAGCGTTCTGGGCGAATGTTTGCGGACAGCCTGTGCAGGAAGAGTGGCTGAAACCGGATCCATCGGTCAAAGCGGTATTACGAGTGTACGATGAGGTAGTGGTCCGATGACACTGTATTGTGATGTGGATGGTACACTGCTGGATAGCAGTGCACGACATGAACAGCTGCTTAGAGACTTGCTGGCGGAAAGAAAACTACTTTGGCCTGATACCGCACCAGACTATCTTGCTTATAAAGCGGATGGACATAGTACATTTGCTTGGCTGGCAGCGGTAGGTTTTACGGCTGAACAGTGCAATGAAATTTCCGCAGCATGGAGAAAGAATATAGAGGCACCTGCTTATCAGGCAATGGATCATTTATATCCGGATGCGATTCCCTTTTTGAAGACTATGAAAAAAGAGGCAATTCCGGTTGCGTTGGTCTCGGCTCGTCAGCAACCGGAAAAACTCTGCCATATGTTAGAACGCTGCGGCGTGTTGCTGCTGGTAGAAGAGTTAATCGTTGTCTCACCGTTGCATGCGACGGAAGAAAAGATTTGTGCCCTGCGGACACGCGTACAGCCTGGGGATAGGGTGGTAGGCGATACGGAAGCGGATCGGGATTGTGCAGAAGCCTTGCACTTGCCATATGCTATGCTGGATCGAGGATTCCGCAGCAAGGCATATTGGAAGGCCAGTGGAGTGCAGTCATTTCACGATTTGACGGAAGTACAAGGTTGGATCAATACGCAAAAGAAAGGATAAATCAGATGCAACAACCAAAGGTCAGTATTCTGATTTCATTTTATAATCTGGCCCCTTATGTGGATGAAACAATGAAAAGTGTACTGGGCCAGAAAGTAGACTTCCCTTTAGAAGTTCTGTGCGCGGATGATGGCTCGGACGACGGAACAATCAATAAACTGAAAGCTTGGCAGGAAAAATACCCGGATACGGTGCGCATGTTTGTTATGAATCGTACGCCTGGCGCAAAATACGAGGCCAACGAACGTATTAAACGAATGAACGCCATCCGTGGACGGCTGTTTTATGAAGCAAAAGGTGAGTACGTTTGCTATCTGGATGGCGATGACTTCTACACTGACGAATATAAGCTGCAAAAGCAGGTGAATGTTTTGGACGCAGATGTGGAGCATAAGTACATCGGCTGCGGCCATAATGGATGTTACTACTGGGAAAGCACGGGCAAAACGAAGCCGATTGAGCGTCCGATTCGTGAATGCGGCTTGACGGCAGAAGAGTACTGGAGTTTTTTATATATCCATACCAATGCACTGATGCTGCGCAATATAGGGCTGCAGGGAATTGACCCTTATACGAGTGGTATTCCCATCATTGATAATCCGCTGACATTTCAGTTCCTGCCCTATGGGGATATTTATTATTTGCCAGAATGTATGTTTAACTATCGTCAGATGGAAAGAAGTACCTACCATCGCCGCAGCCCTTATCAAAATGACATTCTGACGGCATTGATTCAATATGAACAAAAACGGATCACTCACAAATTTGACGCGGCAGGTTTAGTGCGGTTCCTGCGTGAGCATGAATCGCTTTTCGCCAACCGTAAGGATCCACAGCTGACAAAGGAGGCACAGACGTATATGGAGAATATCCATACCTATCATGCAAATCGTTTGCGCCGTATCGTTAACTACAATGATGAGAGCGCTTTGGCTCAGTTGTGGTGCGAAATTGAGAACCCCGTCTGGTTCTTTGTTACAAAGGTGTGCCGTCACTTTATCTGGAAACCGAAAGTTCGTGCACTGTTGGAAGAAGCCCGCAAAAAAATGGAACAGCAGGCTAGCTGAAGGAGGAATTTCTGCTATGGAAGATATGCGTGATCTGACTGCAGAACAGCAGGCAGAGTTGCTTCGCCATGAATTGGAGGCAGTTTACGGATCTTCATCCTATAAAATTGGAAGGGCTATTACCTGGCTGCCCAGAAATGCGTACCGTGGACTGAAGTATTTCCTGCATAACGGGCCGGTGGTCTGCGTGAAATATATTTATACGTATAGTAAGTACCATACAATTGCCAACGAAAATTATGCATATTGGGCTTGTCTGCAGAAAAAGGACTACCCGGAAGCGCTGAAAAAATGGTATCAGCAAAATTACTATGAACATGTTCCACTGAACCTGGATCATCCGGTAACGTTCAACGAAAAAACACAGTGGATGAAGCTGTATGGAAATTTACAGCAATACAGTGACTTGGTGGATAAATATAAGGTTCGCAGTTGGATCAAGGAAAAAATTGGCGAAGAATATCTGATTCCACTGCTTGGTAAGTGGGATAGTTTTGATGAAATCAACTTCGATGAACTGCCAAATGAGTTTGTGCTGAAAACGAATCATGGTGCAGGATGGAATTATCTGGTGCCTGATAAGTCAAAAATGGACAAGCAAGATGCAAAACGGAAGTTTGATACTTGGCTTAAACTGAATTACACCTATTATTCCGGCGGTTTGGAAGTGCAATATGAAAAAATCCGTCCCTGTATTATCGCAGAGGCTTACATGAAATGCAAAGCAGGATTTTTGGCAGATTATAAGTTCTTCTGTATGAATGGCGAACCGCAATATGTTGTCTGCATTTTGAACCGCTATACTGATCAGGAATTCCGGGCTGTTTATTATGACATGGATTGGAAGGAACAGCCATTTACGGCAAACGCGCCTCTGGAGGAAAATGCCGGAACTCCCCGTCCTCAGAACTTTGAAAAAATGGTTGAACTGGCGCGTACGCTCAGCCGGGGGATGCCTTTGGTACGCGTGGATCTGTATTCACTGGATGATGGTACTATTAAATTTGGTGAGATGACCTACACAAGTGAAGGCGGTATCAATATCTGGTATCCGGCGTCGGCAAACAAGATGTTGGGGGATTTGCTCGCGCTCCCAGAGAAGACTGTTACGATTTAAGGAGAAACAATGCCTGCAATTAGTGTGATCGTTCCGGTATATAAGGCGGAAGCAACACTGGACGCCTGCGTGCGTAGCATACTGGCACAGACATTTGATGATTTTGAATTGCTGCTGATTGACGATGAGAGCCCGGATAACTGTGCAGCATTGTGTGATGCCTGGGCAAGCAGAGATGAGCGAATCTGTGCATTGCACCCCAAAAAGCAAGGCGCGGGCCCTTCAGGGGCACGAAACGCTGGATTGGATGCGGCTGCAGCGCCATGGATCACGATGGTAGACAGCGACGACACAGTTGCACCAGATTTGTTTGCGGTCCTATATACGGCTGCCCAGGATACAGGAGCAGAACTGGTAATCAGCAACGGGTGTGGTGTCCTGCCAGACGGAAAGAGAGAACAGTACCCGGCAGAACAAAATTTGACAGACGTGCTTTTGAATGTAGACGAATTCTGGACGAGGTTTAACTCACCCTGGATTGGGCAGTTTACAGGAACGGCGCATAGATTGTATGCAGCTAAGTTGTTTGACAGTGTGCGATACCCGGTAGGAATGCTGCATGAAGACTACTATATTTTGCCGGATCTAATTGAAAACTGCAGCCATATTCAGTGTCTTTCGTATACAGGATACTATGTGCTGCGCCATGCCGGAAGCATCACAGATGGCGCACGCCACGAGGTGCGCCTGGCAATGACAATGGGAGATATCCACCGTGCAGAGTATTTTCTCCGGCACAAGTGGTATGATCGTGCCGAAGGCGCGCTGACAGATGCGGCTGCTTTTTTATACAAAAATAAAGCGGCTTATGATTTGACACTGCCCGGCCATCGGGAAGAATTTGCCAGAACTCGCACTGAACTGTGCAGGGTATATAGAGAATTAGCCAACCAAAAGGGGAGCCGCTCATTAAAGCTGCGCGCGAGGGCGCTTACTATGGGGCTGCCAGTGTTTCATCTGTATACTACACTGTTGGCAGTGAGGCGTTGAAAGGAAAAAGGAGCATGCCGAAAGTCAGCATAATTATTCCTGTATACAAAGTGGAAAACTACCTGGATGCTTGTGTAGCCAGTGTTACAGCGCAAACTTATCGGAACCTGGAAATTTTGCTGATTGACGATGGCAGCCCGGATAATTGCCCGGCGTTATGTGACGCATGGGCTATGAAAGATCCACGGATCCGCGTGATACACCAGAACAATGCTGGACTTTCAGCGGCCCGCAATGCAGGAATTGATGCTTCTGCTGGAGAGTATCTTCTGTTCGTTGACAGCGATGATGCGATTGAAGCGGACACAGTACAGCGAGCATTGGAAGCACAACAGCATTCTGATGCGGAATTGGTGATTTTCAATCTGGTATATGTAGATGAAAACGATCAGCCGATAGGCAAGCCGGATTTCTCGGGATTTTGTGATGAATTGCTGTCGCCTGAGGAGATTTGGCAACGATATTTTGATCTTCAGGAACAACGAATTTACTATGTGGTGGCCTGGAACAAACTGTATAAGCGGGAATTGTTTAAAAATATGCGCTTTAAGGTGGGCAAGCGGTATGAAGATCAATTCCTGATGCCTGAACTTCTGCAACGGTGTGCCCGCGTAATGTGCTTGAGTCATGTCGGCTACCATTATGTACAGCGTAAGGGAAGCATCATGGCGCAGGGAAACAGCAGAAACTATCTGGACAGACCGGAATATTTGCTGGAATGGACCAATGCTTTTGCTGCCAAGGGAGATGTCCTGCGTGCTGAAGGGTTACTGAACGATGCAATCCAGAATTTGACCGAGAAAGACCGATTTGATCTGAAATCTTCAGCACAGCGCCAGCGATATGCCAATGCGTGCGGGGCCTGTGCTCAGGCGTATCAGGCATTGGCACGGCAAACAGGGAAAAAGAGCATGCTGCTTCGAGCGGCATTGTTGCGGTTGGGCTTGCCGGTATATCAAGCATTTTTAAAGAGAAAACACTAGTTGCAATATTAAATGTAGTTACGTACAAGGAGTATTCCATGGAGCATACGCAATCCCCAAAACAATATCACGTCCATTATGGCCCTGCGAAAGGACTTTCCTGTGTGGACTTTGGCGAACTGTGGAGATACAAGGATCTTATATGGCTATTCGTAAAGCGGGACTTCACAGTGCTATACAAGCAGACCGTGCTGGGGCCAGCCTGGATCCTGATCAACCCGTTGCTGTCCACAGCAATGTACAGCGTGATGTTTGGCACGATCGCTCACCTTTCTACGGGCGGCGTGCCGCAGCCGCTGTTTTACCTGGCTGGTACGGCGTTATGGGGGCTGTTCTCTTCTTGTATTAATAAGGTGTCCGGCACATTTACTACGAACTCAAACATTTTTAGTAAAGTGTATTTTCCGCGATTGGCGATGCCGATTTCTACAATGTTGTCAAGCGTGATAAACTTTCTGGTACAGTTTGTGTTGTTCTTTGCAATGCTGCTGTTTTACGCACTGCGTGGAGAAGTGCACCCGGAATGGGCAATGATGCCGCTGGTTGTGCCGATTTTGCTGCAGGTGGGGCTGCTGGGTTTGGGCTGCGGCATCATTGTTTCCAGCGTAACTACAAGATATAGAGATCTGATGGTAGTGGTTGGCTTTGGTGTGCAGCTGTGGATGTATGGAACGCCGGTGGTTTATCCGCTTTCTATGATTGGCGACCGCTTTCTGCGTATTGCCATGCTGTTAAATCCTATGACGGCGCCAATGGAATCTTTCCGAGTGATTTTTCTTGGATCTGGCGATGTTTCACTTCTGATGTGGATTACCTCGCTATGCTGGACCGTCATTTTGCTGGCGGTAGGTCTTTCTCTGTTTGGTAAAGTGGAAAAAACCTTTGTGGATACGGTGTAAGGGGACTGGATATGAGCGAAAATCAAGTTATGGTCCAAGTCGAAAATGTTAAAAAGCAGTATCGCCTTGGGCAGATTGGCGGAGGGACCCTGCGCGGTGACTTACAGAGTTGGTGGGCGCGCAAGTGCGGAAAAGAAGACCCTAATACCTTGATCGGCACAGATCAGCGCTTGGTAGGCACGACTTTTATGGCGCTGAATGGTGTCAGCTTTACGGTTAATAAAGGTGAGGCAGTGGGTATTATCGGCTCCAATGGTGCGGGTAAATCTACTTTGCTAAAACTGTTGACGCATGTTACGGCACCGACAGAGGGAAGCATTGACCTGTATGGTCGCGTTGCTTCGATGCTGGAAGTTGGCACTGGTTTCCATCCTGAGATGACCGGACGGGAAAATGTATATCTTAATGGCGCAATCCTGGGTATGACCCGTGCTGAAATTGATGCGAAAATGAACGAAATCATCGAATTTTCAGAAGTCGGTGATTTTATCGATACCCCGGTTAAGCGCTATTCCAGCGGTATGTATGTTAAGCTGGCCTTCAGTGTGGCAGCCCATCTGGACAGTGAAATCATGATCATGGATGAGGTTTTGGCTGTTGGTGATATGAAGTTCCAGAAAAAGTGCCTGACAAAGATGCGTCAAGCAGCAAAAAAGGATGGACGTACAGTTTTGTACGTGAGCCACAATATGGCTACAATTCGGGAACTGTGTGATCGTTGTATTGTGTTGGACAAAGGGAAAATCGTGTTTGATGGTGATACAGATGAGGCCATCGCCCGTTATTTGGAAACACGTTATACGACACAGAATAGAATGGACTATAGTACGGTGACACGTGCTGATTGGATAACCCGGGAGTTTTTGCGTTTTCATTCCATATGGATCAGCGGAGAAGCAGATTGTCTGGAAAGAACAAAGACACTTCGGATGAACTATGAAATTCAAGCGGTTCAACCGATGAAACGCGTTGGACTGCACATGGAAATTAAGGATGAATTGGGTGCCCCTATTGCGACAACGGGGACGTATGAGCTAGAATTGGCTGAAGGTAAGAATTGCCTAGAAATCGGATATGATTTGAGTAATCTTATGCCAGGAAAGTACACAACATATTTTACGTTGTTTACAATGGGCGATAACGGAAAACACGATTCGGAAGATGTGGTTCCGGGGATGATGCTGAACGTTGTTGATACTTTGAATTCAAACGGCCTGGAGTGGGTCAATAGAGCATGGGGAGCGATTCGTCTGCCTGATGGTCGATTGGAGAATTCTTATATTCAGTAAAAGGTGTTACGGGGTGAAGAAAATGGGGACTGAAACTTGGCAAAAAAGGGTGACACTGCTTGTCAATACCTGTGACGCTTATGCAGATTTATGGGGGCCTTTTTTCACTCTTTTGAAACGGTATTTTGAACCTTTGAAAATGAGGATTCTATTGAATACCGAAACAAAGGATTTTTCTTTTGAAGGTCTTCAAATTGAGGCAGTACACAGCAGTGCGGCAAGCTATGGTGAACGCATGAGAGACGCGTTGTCACATGTGGATACAGAGTATGTACTGCTGATGTTAGATGATTTCTTTTTGCACAAGCCAGTACGACAAGACCGTTTGCAGCAAGTGGTTACTTGGATGGACAACGATAAGGATATTGTTTACTTTAATTGCGATGTGACTGCGGCTGCGCGTGACTTTGAAGTGAATCGTTATCCCGGATACCGCAGGCTGCCAGCTGGCAACCGATACATCTTGAACTTGCAGTCTGCAGTGTGGCGCACGGAGAAATTTCGTGCATACTGGCAGCACGATGTAAGCCCCTGGGATTGGGAGGAACGCTGCAATGTTTTGACCGCTTTTCAGCCAAGAGATAAATTTTATTGCGTCATTTCAGAGAAAGATCGCTTTTTGGAGTACGGGTATACAGCAGGACAATGGATGGGTGTGTGCCACGGAAAGTGGGTAGAGCATGATGTTGTACCCCTCTTTCAAAAAGAGCGTATCGAGATGGATTTTTCAAAGAGAGGATTTATAGATTTAACAAACCGTCCGCGCAGTATTGAACATGAAACAGACCGGGTCTCCCGCTATAGTCGTGTAGAAAAGTGTTTGGGCAGAAAATACCTGTTGCCGTACTTCATTTTTTGTCGCCGGTGCAACCTTTATTCTAAGCTGCATCATTGTGCTGTAGATGAAGACTATTTTCACTATTTGCAGCGTAAAGCAGAACTGCAGATAAAAAGCGGCAAAAAGATGTTGCTTGGCCCCATGCAACGATAAGAAATCCCACCGCACAGCAATGGTGCGGTGGGATTTCTGTGTCTTATGTGAAATTACCGATAATCGATCCCCAGCGTGGGCAGCCCATTTAGCGTCCAATCGGCCAGGTTGCCGTCCTGGTACTCGTAGTAACCTTGGGCGGCGATCATGGCGCCGTTGTCGCCGCAGTATTTCAGCTCCGGCAAAAAGACGCGGGCTCCCAGCTTTTGGGCACCGTCGTTCACCAGCTGGCGCAGGCGGCCGTTGGCGGCGACGCCGCCGGCCAGCACGACCTGCTTGGCACCGGTATCGGCGGCAGCGGAGAGCAGCTTCTTGGCCAAGATCTGGTCGATGCGCTCCTGGAAACTGGCGGCCATGTCGGCCACATTGACCGGCTGGCCTTTCTGCTCGGCGTTGTGCACCTCGTTGATGACGGCGGTCTTCAGGCCGCTGAAGCTGACGTTGTATTTGCCCTCCACGTGGGGAACCGGCAGCTTGTACGCCTTGGGGTTGCCGCCGCGGGCGGCTGCGGCCACGCTGGGGCCGCCGGGGTAGGGCAGGCCCAGCGTGCGGGCCACCTTGTCGTAGGCCTCGCCGGCGGCATCGTCCACCGTGCGGCCCAGAATTTTATAGCGGCACCAGTCCTCGACCAGCACAATGTGACTGTGACCGCCGCTGGCCACCAGACAGAGGAACGGCGGCTTCAGATCCGGGTGGGTGATATAGTTGGCGGCAATGTGCCCGCGCAGATGGTGCACCGGCACCAGCGGCTTGTTCGCCGCGTAGGCCAGCCCCTTGGCAAAGTTGACGCCCACCAGCACCGCGCCAATCAGCCCCGGCGCAAAGGTCACGGCCACAGCGTCCACATCGGCCATCGTCATACCGGCGTCGGCCAACGCTTTGTCCACGGTGGCGCTGATATACTCCGCGTGGCGGCGGCTGGCAATCTCCGGCACAACGCCGCCGTAGAGCGCCTGCTCCTTGACGCTGGTGGAAATCACGTTGGAGATGACCTTCCGGCCATCCTCCACAATCGCCGCCGCGGTCTCGTCGCAGGTGGATTCAATTCCTAAAACATACATACGCAAACCTCTATTTTAATGCGCTTCCAGCCAGGTCTTCCCGGTGCCAACCTCGGTTGTCAGGGGAACGCTGTAGTGCACAACGTTTTCCATTTCCTCTTTTAAAATGCGCTTGACCGTGTCCACCTCGTTCTCGGGCGCTTCAACAATCAGCTCATCGTGTACCTGCAGCAGCAGGCGGGCCTGCAGCTTTTCATCCCGCAGGCGCTGCCAGACGTGGACCATAGCCAGCTTGATGATGTCCGCCGCGGTGCCCTGAATCGGGGTGTTGCGGGCCATACGCTCGCCGCTGGCGCGCACCTGGAAGTTGGAGCTGGCCAGCTCAGGAAGGGCGCGGCGGCGGCCGAACAGCGTCTCCACATAGCCGTTGTCCTTGGCGTGGGCGATGCAGTCTTTCATATAGCCGTCCACCTTCGGGAAGGTGTCGAGGTAGGTTTTCAGGAAGGCGTCGGCCTCCTTCACCGGGATATCCAGATCCTTGCTCAGCGAGTACGCGCCCTTGCCGTACATAATGCCGAAGTTGATGGCCTTGCTGGCACTGCGCAGCTGCGGCGTGACCTCGCTCTCCGGGATGTGGTAGATTTTGGCGGCGGTCGAACGGTGGATGTCCGCGCCGTTCAGAAATGCCTGCTGCATATGCTCGTCCCCGGTGATGTGCGCGAGGATGCGCAGCTCAATCTGGGAGTAGTCGGCGTCCACAAGCGTCTCGCCCGCGG
>ERZ1026874.790-NODE-790-length-18541-cov-11.239424_pt1 | contig 18541 bp, 12 predicted proteins | sample MGYA00380167_ERZ1026874 | MGnify/ENA primary metagenome ERZ1026874 (study PRJEB33269, sample SAMEA4719803) | human gut metagenome | biome: human-associated habitat; feature: organic feature; material: feces | place: Cameroon | collected 2013-10 ...
AGACTATCAAGCGTGGAACATTCGAGGGACAGTCGCTTCCTTCAAAGTTCTCTACCGGTATAGGTCTGCAGCTTCTCAACAACCGTCCTGATGTTCACTATGCCGAGATGTCGCTTGCTCAGTGCTTCTATGATGTTAATACAGCCCGCTCTAAGTTCTATCCTAACATCACAATTTCTGGCACTGGCGCTTTCACCAACTCAGGTGGCGGTGGTATTGTCAATCCAGGCAAGTGGCTTCTTTCGGCTGTTGGTTCACTCACTCAGCCTATCTTTGCCCACGGTCAGATTATTGCAGGCTTGAAGGTTGCAAAGTCTAAGCAGGAGCAGGCTTACAACACATGGCAGAATGCTGTTCTGTCGGCAGGCTCTGAAGTTAGCAACGCCCTCGTGCTCTACAACTCCTCTGATGAGAAGTCGAAGCTTGAGGAAAAGCAGGTGGAGAGCTTGAAGAAGAATGTGGAGTACAACAAGATGTTGTTCAACGATGGTTCTGCCACATATCTTGAGGTAATCACCGCTCAGCAGAGTCTTCTCAATGCCGAGCTTTCGAAGGTTGCTGACGACTTCTACAAGATGCAGGCAGTCGTAAACCTCTACTACGCTTTGGGCGGAGGAAGATATTAAGAATGTTGAGTTTTGAGTTTTGAATGTTGAATTGTCGGCTTTGCCGATGTTGAATTGTTCAATTTTGAATTCAAAACTCAAAATTCAAAACTCAAAACTCAAAATTGCGGCTTGCCGCAACAATTCAAAACTCAAAATTCAAAATTATGATTAGTGATAAAGCATATATAGCTCCGGGCGCAAAGATTGGCAAGAATGTGACAATCTATCCATTCGCCTATATTGAGGACGACGTTGTCATCGGCGACGACTGCGTTATCTTCCCTTACGTGAGCATCATGCGCGGCACAACACTTGGCCGTGGCAACAAGGTTTATCAGAACACTGTGCTTGGTGCAGAGCCGCAGGACTTCAACTATAATGGTGCGGAGACTCGTCTTGTTATCGGCGACGAGAATATCTTCCGCGAGAATGTTGTAGTCAACCGTGCTACATTCGCCGAGGGTGAGACACGCATTGGCAACCGCAACTTCTTCATGGAGGGTGTTCATATCTCTCATGATACTAAGGTAGACGACTACGTCACCTTCGGTTATGGTACTAAGATTGCCGGTGACTGCGAGATTCACAGTGCAGCCATATTCTCATCTGGTGTTATCGTCAATTCCAATGTGCGCATAGGTGGTGCCTCTATGGTTACGAGTGGTGTGCGCATCTCGAAGGATGTGCCTCCCTTCATCGTGGCTACTGATAATCCAGTGCGCTATGGTGGCGTGAACGAGACTCTCTTGAAGTCATCCAACACTTCAGAGAAAGTCATCAGCCATATTGCCAATGCCTACCGTCTTGTGTTCCACGGTCAGACCAGCGTGTTCGACGCTATCAACCAGATTAAGGAGCAGGTGCCCGAAGGCAAGGAAATCAACGCTATCGTGAAGTTCCTTGAGGGCAGCCAGATTGGTATCATCAGCAAGATTTAAACAGAAATTTCATACCTTTTATATATTAGTGTTGTTATTTCATTAGAAGCGGCAGGGTAGACGTGATGTCCACCTTGCCGCTATATTTTTTTACTTTAATGTTTTCTGTGTGAAAAAAAATGTATACCTTTGCAGGTGCATGCCAGTCCCAGTGGGGAATCAGGTAGGCATCTTTATGGGAAATGGCGTTTTCAGACGCTAATCTTTAAGGACACGAACTTCGCAACTTCCAATCCAACCGAAGATTAGGCAACGAGAAACGCCTACGTTTAGTACGATTATTGTAGGCTATAGTCTGCATCAATTGTCGTATCTGTGTGTCTGTATGTGTACATATAGACATGTTTAGGTATGTTTTTTGATGTAATGGTTATGGCAATATATACGTACATGGGCGTGGGCTGGCTGCGTTGCTTATCTTGGTTGGGTAGGCAATGCGAAGGCCGGTGTCCTTGAGATAAGCAAGAAACAGACTCCTGCGCCTTTTTTCGTATATGATTATCTCAAACTCAAAAACTTTAATGTTGCTGAATCCGAAGAGTCTATAAGCATAAATAAAAATCTAAACAAGATGAAAAAGTTTATTGTTTTCTTTATGGCTGTTATGGCAATGTTTGCCACAACAGTTAAGGCTCAAACGTCGTTATTGGCAACGCTCAATCACCAAGGAAAAATCTCTACATTTTATGGTAATAAGGCATTGCAACAGGCACATGCAGCTGCTGTTGATGGTGATGTTATAAACTTGTCGTCAGGTACGTTTCAGGCAGAAAATATAACAAAAGCCATTACTCTTCGAGGAGCAGGAATGTCTTTAGATGCTACAAGTCAAATAGAGCCAACTATATTAGTAAATAGTTTTAATATTGAAATTCCTGATGAAACGACACAACGACTGACTATTGAAGGTATATATTCTGACCAAACTATAGTTATTCATAAATTAAAGAATGCTTTATTTTTGAAGAATAGATTTTGGATAATTAACGTAGATAATCGATCGGGATATTATGCAACAGATTTGACTTTTATACATTGTAAAATAGCAGGAGGATACTTAGGCTATAATGCAACAACTTCAGCATCATTTCAAAATTGTATCGTATCTGCACAGCATGGTGAAAATTACAGTTTGAATAATTGTATATTAAAAGATGGTTACAATTGTGTGTATGCTACTCATTGCCCGAATTCTGAATATAAAAATTGTATTTTTGTTAAATCTGATGATGCTCAATCAACATCTACCTATTACAACAATTTATATATAAGAGACAAAGATTTTTTAGGTATTCCCAATAATACTAATATAAGAGTAGATGAAACGAATGCGGCTATAAAAAATCTCCTCAATTATTCAGATGATAACGATTATAAACTAACAGAAGCAGCTAAAGCACTTATTAAGGGTACTGATGGAACTGAGGTTGGTATTTATGGAGGCAACCTTCCTTTTGATCCTACTCCTACCAATCCGCAGATCAGCAAGTTTAATGTTGCAGCTAAGACTACTGCCGATGGTAAATTGAGTGTTGATATTGAGGTGAAAAGTGCCGAATAAATAGACTTATAAATAAAGCATAAAAATAATTATGCAAAGAAAAATAATATTACTTTTGTTCCTTTGCCTGTTTATTATGGCAAGGGGACAAGCCTTGTACGATTATAGATACTGGTTTGATGGTGACGAAAGCACTATGCACACTGGTTCGTCTGGTAATGGTGCGTGGCAGATGGATTTAGATATAGGTGCATTGGACGAAAACTTTCATATGGCGCATTTTCAAGTGAAAGATGCAAAGGGTGTATGGAGTGTACCAACAACGCGCTATTTCATCAAGATGCCTCAGACACTGGGTATTGATTATATGACTTGTGTTGTTATGATTGATGGCAAGATGTATAAGCAGGAGAATGTTTCAGCACAAGGTGGTATAATAAACTGGAGTCTCGATGCTACAAATTTGAAGCCAGGTTTGCACAAGGCACAGGTTTTTGTAGTAACACCGTCGGGAGCTACATCTATTGTGAAGGAGGCGTTCTTCTTCCGTAATATGAGCACAGCCGAACGCAGTAATATGAAGTGTTTGTATTCTGTTGACGGTGATGAGCATTTTACCGAGGCAGGAATCCTTGATGGAAATCTCTTTCATTTTGATCTTAATGTGGCCAATTTGAGTGATGGTTTCCATAGATTGACGTATATGCTCGTTGCAGAGGATGGTACAAGTTCAAAAGTGATGAACTCTTTCTTTGTGAAGACTCCATTAGGCGGCAATGGTATTATGCAGTATGAATATTGGTTTAACGAAAATGAGGCAAATCGTCAAATTATAAAGTTAGACAAGCGCACCAATCCATTGCAGATAGTGAAGTTGCTCCCCGTAGAGTCTATGCCGATACGTAGCAATTGTTTCTGTTTTGAGGTAGGCAATGATGGAAAACCTATGCTTTATGCCAAGAACGATTTGCATATGCGTTTCTTTGACGTGGCAGGACGTTTGACAGAGACATCGCGTCAATTCGTAGACTACAAAGTAACTCAAGCTATCGATGATATTACAATGCTTCAAGAGACACAATCCTTTGAGCGTATAGGCGAGAATAAAGTCAAGTGGTTTAAGCTTAATGTAGAAAGAGGTGACAGTGTAGCATTTAGGTGCTCGCAGGCTACAACTATTCAGTTGTTCTCTGGTTCTGGAAAGGAGCTTTATAAGGCAAATGGTGCAGAATCGGTAGTTATGGGTGGCACACATATTAAAGCTAATGGTACATATTACTTGGCTTTGCATGACGTAACAGGAACAAGAAACGAGGATTTGATATTGGAGTATACTCACATCAACAAGTTTGATTTGTTTGAAACCTCTGCTAAAGCTCTTGGAGTAATGCCTTGTATACAGATACTGGAACTTGATGGCAATGGATTCGACAATCTTAAATCTGCCTCACTCGTGATGGGAGAGAATACAATAAATGTAAGCTCTATTGTCAGCACCGATAAGTCGAAGGCAAAGTTGTATTTGAAGCTTGATGGCAAGGAGGCTTATGGCAAGTATGACCTTGTGTTGAACTTTGATGATGGTGAGAGTAAAGGCACTTTGAAGCGAGAAGGATACGTAGAACTTGAACCTGCAAGTTTCGACGATATTGAAGTGACAATTACAGATCCAAGAATTGTAGCCGATCCATATCCAGTGACAATAACTCTTACCAATAAGAGTAATATCAGTTATCAGGCTATCCCATTCTTCTTCGGTGTTGATCATGCAGATAACATGACGAGTGTGAAATACATGAACTTCTCCGTAGGATGCAATAAGGAATTATACGAAAATGGATTGCAGTTGGGTTTTGACTACGATAACTTCAGAGGTAACAACAGTAAGACAAAGATAGTGCCGACTATCATTCCTGAAATGTTGCCGGGTCAAACCTTGACATTCACTCTTGGCGTAAAGACAGGCGACCATCAAGAGTTTAATACATATGCATGGATTGAGACTCCATGGAATCTTAAGGGTCCAGAAGCTACAGAGTATATAGCCAACAACTACTATAAGTCGCCAAGCAATGGTAAAGCAAAAGTAGCCAAAGCCCCTGCTGTCTCTGGAATTTTCAACGGTTGTGCTTACGACCCGTGCAGTCTTGCTGAACGTGGAGGCTGGGCGTCGGAGTGTACTTGCGGTACATCATTGGCTTTGGGAGGTACATTAGGTGGCATACAGAATGCCCTGCAGAATCTGCATAATCAGGCGATGAGACAGCAGTTGGCACAAAGTGGACTGTTTGATAATCCTAATGATTATTTCCAGGATAACTACCTTCCAAGCCCTGCAGATTTGTATTGGTATTGGTTGCAACACTGTATACCAGGTCAGGCAGGCCGAGTGGCATCAACCTATAATACTCAGAGGGAATTGTTGAACAATCCTAACTGTAAGGATCCGAATCCGCATTTGTGCAATCCGTATAATCCTGGTGACCCGAATGAGATGCATGGCTATCTGTCAGAGGCAGGTAGTAAGTACATCAGCAATAATGTGAAGGAAGTTGGCTATACAATCGAGTTTGAGAACGACCCGGAGATAGCCAATGCATCAGCACATAAGATAGTTGTAACCAACAATCTTGATGCTCAAGTATTTGATTTGAAGACTTTCAAACCGACAAGAGTACAAATTGGTGACAAGGTTATTGAGTTGGATGGTGAGCCAAACTTCACAAAGACTATTGACATGCGTCCTGCTATAAATGCTATAGCTGAGGTGAACTTGTCTTATGACTCTAAGACAGGAAAAGCCAAGTGGACAATAACTTCGCTCGATCCTATGACAATGGAGGAGACATACGATATTATGCAAGGTGTGTTGCCTGTAAATAATGGTGGCAATGGTGTAGGTTTCTTGAGCTACAATATAGGTATTAAGAAGCAGATGGAGGATGGCGATGAAATAAGCAACAGCGCATCCATTATTTTCGACTTCGAGAAGCCTATTGAAACACCTGTCTGGACAAACACTATTGATGCTATTGCGCCGCAAAGCAAGATAACACTTGCTGCTTCGCAAGATGGAGTAGTAACGCTTCACTTTGAATCTGAAGATAACCGCTCTGGGGTATGGAAGTATAATCTGTATGTCCAGGAAACTGAGGGCGGTAAGTGGAGAAAAGTTGAGGACGAAATAAAGGCTCCTGAATATAAGTTTAAGGGCAACAATGGTTTCGATTATGGATTCTGTGTAATGGCTGTCGATTTAGCAGGTAATGTAGAGCAAAAGGAACTTGCAAGAGAAGTTAGTATAGCAACCTACAAGTATGGCGATGCCAACGGTGACGGCAAGGTGAACTCCGAGGACATATCGCTTGCAGTGGAGTACTATGTCAAGGGACATGCTGCTTTGAATTTTGCGGCTACTGATGTAAACAAGGATGGGAAGATCAATTCAGAAGACATTTCCTTAATTGTGGATATATACACATCATCGTCTCTCAATAATCAGAAGAAAAAGGTTCGAAGAAGAAAATCAATAAATAAACAATTACGTAATGAAAACAATTAAATTAATTATCTTGATGCTTGTGCTTTATATAGCAAGAGCGTCAGCCTTTTCGACAGACAACACGTTAAGTGTATGGATGGACCAAAAGGTAGAACTGACAGCTGACGGAAAAACCGTTACAAAGTTAACCATTTACGAGTATGACCCTAATGTTAATTACATCTCGTTCAATATGGCTCTCTTTGTGCCAAAAGGCACAAAGATACATCAGCGTAAGGAAGGACGTAAGTATGTAGACGACATTAAACTTAATGAGGATCGTGCCACAGATCATACTATATCTTGTGGTATGCCAGATGATCATACTATAAAAATTATAGCATTTAGTATGACTAACGATCAATTCTATCCTGATACGGAAGATGGTACCATTGTAAAGGAGCTACTTTCTATCAATCTCGTATGTGACGAGAATGCTATAAATGGTAGTTATCGTGTGGAAATGCTTGACGTTAACTTTACTTATCGTGATAAAGACTCTAAAATTACGAGCAATGGTATCGATCACATAGAATATTCTGACTTTACAGTTACTGGTGGACAGAATTTTCCAGGCATCGACTACACTATGACTTCTGCTGGTTATGGCACATTAATACTTCCGTTCAATTGTGAAATACCAAAGGGTTTGACTGCATTTGAGTGCAACGGCGTTGACAACGATAATAGGCTTATATTGAATAGTGTGAATTCCTTTGCAGCTAATACACCGTATATTGTCAAGGGTACTCCTGATACATACCATTTCAACGGAGTATATAGTGCACTCTTTGATGAATACTCTACACAATATATGACTGGAGTATATGTTGACAAGATAGTGCCTATAGATGTTTATGTTTTGCAGAATCAGAAGGAAGATGGTTTGGCTTTCTATCGTGTGTATGATTCACAAGAGGTGACTCTTCCTGAATATCGTTGTTATCTGAACAAATTTGGTGACAATGCTGCAAAATGTATAAAGTTCCCCAAAATGGATAAACCAACAGGTATTGAAACTGTTGAGTCTGTTGAAAATAAGAATGTTGATGTATTTACCACTTCGGGTGTCATGGTGAGAAACAACGTAAACAGCAATGTGGCTCTTGATGGTCTTCCATCTGGTATTTATATTATTAATAATAAGAAGGTGATAAAAAAATAAATATAGCAATGAAAAAGAATTTTTATGTAAAGCCGACTATTGAAGTAATAGAAATCGGTAACAACTGCTCATTATTGGCAGGTTCAATCGGTGTTAGTAACGGTAAGGCCGATGGTACAACTCCTCTCTCTTTGGATGAAGATAATATCGAAGGAAGTGATTTTGGAAGTAAAGAGTGTTGGTAATGTTACATTTAATTTAAGTAAATAATTAGTCATAAATAAAGCGGCAGGGTAGACGTGATGTCCACCTTGCCGCTATATTTTTTTATTCCTTTCCAATTGTTTCTTTCACAACTGCCAATATTTCGTCTCCATATTTCTCTGCCTTCACCTTTCCGCAGAAAGGAATGCGTGCAAGGGCATCCTTGTCTTTAGGCAAGAGGTTGGCTATTGCTATTATTGCCTTTTGCTGCAGAATGCAATATGCAGGCATGTGGGCTGTGAGGGCACGCTGTCTGCGCCAAATGGTCAAAGCGTCGAGCACTTCGGGATGGAGCACCTTCAGTTCTGTGGCAGATGCTGTTGTTGAGGCAGCAGGTGTTTTAGGCTCTTCTGATGCATTTGTTGCCGTTGTCCTTGCCGGTGTTGCTGTCTGCTGTTTGTCTTTTGCTTGTTTGCGTTCCGTCTTGCTTGTCTTTGGAGCTTTAGCAGCATCCTTACCCATAAGCACAACAGCACGTTGGTGAAGGTATTCATTCAGGTGAAAACCGTCGTCCTTTACGAAGTTGAGCAAGGCTCGTTTCTGCATGGCTATCTCCTTGAGCGTGGCAAGAAGTTCCGTAAACTGCTTCTTAACTTCTGGCGTGTCGGTCTTCACTTCGGTATTTTTAACCAATTGCTCTATGTCAGAAAGAGTGCGTGCAAAATATGTAGCACCCTTGGTGAGTCGTTCTTGCAGATGCGAGTCGGTTTGATAGTCGGCTGTTGATATCACTATCTGGTTGTATTGCAATTTGAAACGTTCTGCCACATCATACAGTTTGTCTTTTATAGTACTCAGACGGGCCTTGTATTCAAGTATGAGTTTGGGATAGGTGCGTCGGAAATGTCCCATGAGCAAGTCGAGTACACGGCTGAATGAGTCCATCAGTGGGCGGAAGTCGAACAGTTCGCTTACTACTGATAGATAGTAGTCGCGTTGCAACAGTCCTATCTGTTCCTCTGTAGGTGTGTGTTCTGCCGCATGATTAATATAATCGTCTACAGCACCATCGCGTATTATAGCCGATTGTGGCAGTGGGGCACTCAGCACAAGTCCTTCAAGAGTGCGGCATCTTGACAGAGCCACGTAGGTTTGTCCATGTGTGAAGGCCCGCTGCACATCTATTATTGCTCTGTCAAACGTGAGTCCCTGACTCTTGTGTACGGTTATAGCCCATGCTGGCTTCACTGGGAATTGCGTGAAAGTGCCGTCCACCTCTTCCGCTATCTCATTGGTCTGCTCGTTGATAACGTATCGGGTGTTGTCCCATTGTTCTGGTTCCACCTTTATCACGACTCCCGTATCCTTGGCACGCACGAAGAAATGCTTGTCGTTAATCTCGGTCACAGTGCCAATCATACCGTTGTAATATTCCTTGGCAGGTTTGGAGTCGTTCTTCACGAACATCACCTGCGCGTCTTTCTTCAGAGTGAGAGTTTCCTCGGTAGGGAAGAGCATCTCCGGATATTTGCCAGTTATCTCTGCCTTGTAGGTGTATGGCTGTCCTGGCAGAAGCGAGAGTTGATGGTCGTTTACATGCTGAGCCTGGAAGTTATGTGTCGTGAGGCGGATATATCCTTCTTCGGCACGAGGTTGGAAGTTGGGAATATATCGTGAGTTGAGAGCTTGCAGCACCGAAGCGTCGGCACAGTTGTCGCGTACCTTATTTAATATATCAAGAAATCGTAGGTCGTTCTGTCTATACACAGTCTTCAGCTCCACTATGGCATACCGTGTGCGCTTAAGGGCAAGTGAGGAGAAGAAGTAAGGAGTCTCGTAATATCTTGACAGCAACTGCCACTCGTCGTCCTTGGCAACAGGGGCAAGCTGACCGAGGTCGCCAATCATGACCATCTGTACTCCGCCAAACGGCTGCTGGTTCTTGCGAAAACGTCGCAACACACTGTCCACAGCATCGAGCAGGTCGGCACGCACCATCGATATCTCGTCTATCACAAGGGTGTCGATGTTTTGTATCACTCGTATCTTTTGTTTGGAGAAACGGTATTGCTGTTCCTTTGTCTTATACTGTGCGTCTGGAATGAATGGGGCAAACGAGAGTTGAAAGAATGAATGGATGGTCACACCCTCGGCGTTAATGGCTGCAATGCCCGTAGGTGCTACAACTATTATTCGTTTGGATGACTCCGTCTTAAGTCGTCGCAGAAAGGTAGTCTTACCAGTTCCTGCCTTACCCGTGAGAAAAAGGTTGGTGTTAGTTGTCTCTATGATGTTCCACGCAAGTTGCGTTTGCTCGTTCGTTTCCATAGTTTGCTGTTTTTGTTATATCAGAGGTTGCTATAAAAAAGATATTACAAAAGTACGAAAAAGAACTGAAAGAGAGACAAAAAAGAATGGAAAAGTGGGGTGAGGCATGTTGTTAGGGCTTTTAACAAGTAAAAGCCATTAGCTTTGTCTACCTTATGTTTCGGCAACAAAGCCAATGGCTCTTACTTATTGACAATTTATATATTTTATGGCTTATTCCTTATTCCACTGTTACGCTCTTCGCCAAGTTTCTTGGCATATCCACGTTCAGTCCCTTGTCCACAGCCACATAGTAGGCGAGAAGCTGCAAAGGAACAACAGTCAGCAGTGCCACCAAGGCATTGGAAGTAGCCGGCACCTCGATTGTGTTGTCTGCCAATGCTCTTACCTGCTTGTCGCCCTCGGTAACCACAGCAAGGATGCGTCCGTTTCTCGACTTCACCTCCTGCATGTTTGATATAATCTTCTCGTATAGCTGATGATGAGTGGCTATGAATACGATAGGCATGTCTTGGTCTACCAATGCGATAGGTCCGTGCTTCATCTCAGCGGCAGGATAACCCTCGGCATGTATGTAGCTGATTTCCTTAAGTTTCAATGCTCCTTCCAATGCCACTGGATAGTTGATGCCACGTCCTAAGTAGAGGAAGTTATGTGCATAGGTGAACATTCGCGACATGTCTTTAATCATAGGATCCTGCTTCAGCACAACCTCCATCTTGTTAGGAATGTCTGCCAATTCGCCTATAAGCTGTTGGTAGTCGGTGTCGTCCAATGTGCCTTGCTCATGTCCTAAAGCCAAAGCCAACAGAGTGAGCACCGTCACCTGACCGGTGAAAGCCTTTGTACTTGCCACACCAATCTCCGGTCCCACATGAATGTAGATGCCGGTATTGGTCTCGCGGGCTATTGAGGAACCTACGCCATTCACAATGCCGAATATGAGCGCACCCTTCTCCTTAGCCAACTTTACAGCTGCTAAAGTGTCGGCTGTCTCGCCACTCTGACTTATTGCTATCACCACATCCTCTGGCTCAATCACTGGGTCGCCATAGCGGAACTCGCTTGCATAAGCCACTTCCACACGTTTGCGGCACATCTTCTCGATGAGCTGCTTGCCAATGAGTCCTGCGTGCCAGCTTGTGCCGCAAGCCACAATGATGATGTGCTTTGCGTTTAACAATCGCTCGCGATATTCCCTAAGGGCAGAGAGGACAATATGGTTATTCTCCGGATGCTCCTTGTCGGCAAACAGGCGTCCGCTCATGCAGTCTCTCAGACAGTTGGGTTGGTCGTATATCTCCTTCAACATGAAGTGGTCGAAGCCGCCCTTGCTGAGTTTGCTGATGTCGAGATCCACTGTCTTGATGTCATAACTGCATGAGGCATGGTCAAGATTGATGATGTTGAGTTCTTCGCCAACGTGAATGTCGGCAATCTGTCCGTCTTCAAGATACACCACCTTATCGGTGAACTCCACGATAGGGGTTGCGTCACTTGCAATATAAAAGTCCTTGTTGTCCTTGCCAACGCCCACAACCAGTGGACTTGACTGTCGTGCAGCCACAACATGGTTGGGCTTGTTCTTCTCGATTACGGCAATAGCGTAAGCCCCAATGGCATCATTGAGAGCCTGACATACGGCAGACACCAAGTCCTTGCCGTTCTGCTGATAATAATAGTCAATCAGCTGAACAAGCACTTCCGTGTCAGTAGTGCTCTTGAACACATATCCTTTCTCCTGGAGTTGCTCTCTAAGCACCTGGTAGTTTTCGATGATACCATTATGTACCAATGCCAAGTCACCGCTCATACTTGTGTGAGGATGAGCGTTAGTTGCTGAGGGTTCTCCATGAGTAGCCCATCGTGTATGGGCGATGCCGATATGTCCGCTGCAGTCCTTGTCAGCGGCCATTGCTTCCAGATTACTTACTTTTCCTTTGGTTTTGTAGACATTAAGCTTATCCTGATTTCCAATTAAAGCTACGCCTGCGCTGTCATATCCACGATACTCAAGTTTCTTAAGTCCTTCGATAAGGACTGGATAGGCGTCAGACTGTCCGATATATCCAACTATTCCACACATAATGATTTCTTTTGTTTAGTTACGGCTGCAAAAGTATACATAAAATCTGAATTAACAAATATTTTGTATGTTAAATCTGTATGAAAAGTTACTTTTTTCTATTTCTTGATATATCTCAGTTTGCCTTATTCTATCATCCAATCCTCTATCTGTCCACTCTTCGCATTGAAGTTTATGCCTACTTTTATTACGGGTTTTCCACAAAGTGCAAATCGCTGTGCATAGTCTTTGAGATTGATTTGTTGCATGGCGGTCTTTGCATCCTTGTTGAGTTTCAGCTCTATTATATATAGGTGTGTATGGGTGAGCATCACAATGTCTACCTTATTGCACCGTCCATATCGTTCTGTCGGATAAGCACCGACATTCGTGCTATTGTTACGTCGCCAGCTTCTGCAAATGTTCCCTCAAGGTAATTAGGCAACAGACTCTCGAAGAGTCCAACCTTTATTTCCTTGTTCGGAATGTCGAGGGTATAAATCTCCGACATGGGCTCATAGTCTTTTATGGTCAGGTAGCCGCTCTGGTATAGCAGTGGGGTAATGGTAGTCATGTTTTCTGTAGGAGCGTCGAAAGAGGAAGCCTTGGCATACATCTTTGTGATTCGTGTAGGCAAGACATTGAATTTGCGCAGCATATTAATAAGATAGGTGGGAGTTCCCGACCCAAACCAATATGCTTTCGTCTTTCCGTCGGCGAAACAGTTGAGCAGACTGAACGGATTGAACACGTCAGGACTTGGCCATGTGAAATGATAGCCGTCGTAGTTTTCCTTCAGTGTCTCTATGGTTTCTTCTCTTGTGAGCGACATTTTCCCGGCAAGCGCGTCAATGTCCTCGCTCATTTGTGTCAGCAGCTCGTCCTTGGTTATTCCGCATATTCCGGAATACGGCTCGTCCATGCTTATGTTCTTAATATTGTTCAGCTCGCTGAATATGCTGAGTTGCGAGAACTTCGTAATGCCGGTAAGGAATACAAAACGCAGATATGGCTCGCTGAGTTTCAGCGGACTGTAGAAGTTGCGCATTATATATCGCAGCTCAATAAGGTTGTCGTCCTGGTGAGCCACATCAAGCAATGGAGCGTCGTATTCATCTATGAGCACTACAACCTGCTTGCCTGTTTGTTGATACAGACTCTTGATGAGGTTCATCAGTCGGATGTTGGGGTCAATGGCATCTGCTTTAATGCCAAAACGGTTCTCGTTTTCTGTCAGAACGCTCAGTAAATATCTGTTGAGCTGTTCCTTGTCCAAATGCTTTCCGCCGCTCATGTCAAAATGAAGAACGGGGTACTCAGTCCATTCGTGCTCAAACTTTTCTATGGCAAGTCCCTTGAACAGTTCCTTTTTCCCCTCAAAATAGCTTTGGAATGTGGACACAAGCAATGACTTGCCGAACCGTCTTGGACGACTCAGAAAGAAGAATTTGCCACTTGATGCCATGCGGTATACATATTCTGTTTTGTCTACATACAGCATGTCCCGTCTGCGTATCTCCGAGAATGTCTGTATACCTAAAGGATAAAGTCTCTGTGCCATAACGTCTATTGCTTTAAATGGATTATGTATATGCAAAGTTAGCAATAAATAATGTGAAAAGCAATAATGTCTTCATTGCTTTACACTTTTCGACACATAAATCAGTCAGATTATTACACTTTTCGACACATGTTTATGGCGAAACCTTACACTTTCTGACACATAATATCATCGCAAAGCTACACATTTCGACACATACAGCCAAATAAACATCGAAAAACAAGTGGATTATTATGCTTTTTAAGCTAAACAAACCTTTGTCTTTGAGACGCCTTTTATTCAAAAGCTTCGTATCAAGGCATGATACCGTCATTTCAAGGCACAATACGGTCATTTCAAGGCATGATACGATTATTTCATGACATTCAACATGACTTGCTTCCTATCAGAACTTTCCCTGCTTCCTATTAAAACTTTCCCTGCTCTCCTAAATAGCTGTCCTTGAATCCCAAGAAGTACAGCACACCGTCGATACCGATAGTGTTGAGGCTCTGCTTAGCATTAGCCACTACGCGTGGTTTGGCATGGAAGGCGATACCGAGACCAGCTTGACCGAGCATAGGCAAGTCGTTGGCTCCATCGCCTACAGCAATGGTTTGTGCAAGGTTCACCTTTTCTACTTGGGCTATGAGTTTCAGGAGTTCAGCCTTGCGGTGGCCGTCGACAATCTCGCCTACATAGCGTCCGGTGAGCTTACCGTTATCGTCAATCTCCAATTCGTTGGCGTAGACATAGTCGATGCCATATTTGCGCTGGAGGAATTCGCCGAAATAGGTGAAACCACCGCTAAGGATGGCAATCTTATAGCCACAACGCTTGAGCACAGCCATAAGTCGGTCGACACCCTCGGTGATAGGCATCTTGTTGGCAATATCTTCAAACACGCTTGAGTCGAGACCCTTCAGCAAAGCCACGCGACGTGTGAAGCTCTCCTTGAAGTCTATCTCGCCACGCATGGCACTCTCGGTGATTGCTCTCACCTGGTCGCCAACGCCAGCACGGTCGGCCAACTCGTCGATACATTCTGTCTGAATGAGTGTAGAGTCCATATCAAAGCAGATGAGTCGGCGCATACGGCGGTACATGTCATCCTTTTGGAAGGAGAAGTCAATCTCCATGTCCGAAGAGATGTGCATCAGTTCCTCCTGCATGGCAGCGCGGTCGACTGGTGTTCCTCTCAGCGAGAACTCAATGCAGGCTCGCATGTTGGGCTCCGGATGCTTGATGCTCATGCGTCCGGTGAGTCGCAATATGGAGTCGATGTTAAGTCCTTGTTTTGTTATTACCTTAGTGGCTGCCTCTATCTGTCTTGCAGAAAGGGTGCGGCCTATCAAGGTGAGGATGTATCGGTTCTTGCCTTGGCACTCAACCCATTCCTCATACTCCTCGTCGGTTACGGGAGCGAAGCCAATGTGCACCCCAAGTTCGGTAGCCTTGAACAGCAATTCCTTCATCACCTGACCTGAGGCCTCGTCGCCGATGCGTATGAGTATGCCAAGGGATAGTGTGGAGTGGATGTCTGCCTGTCCGATGTCAAGAATCTTGGCATCCTTGCTGGCAAGAATTTCCATGATGGAGGCAGTGAGACCGGGACGGTCGTTGCCCGTGATTCTGATTAATATCTGTTCTTCCTTAGTGTTGATTGTTTCCATTTCCTTACTTTTTGATATGTTTACTGCAAAAGTAACCCTTTTTAATTTAACCTACAAATTTTGCAATGTCGGTTTTGCAAAAAATAGAGAAATGGGTTGAGGATAGGTGTGTGAGTGTAACCTATGAAAAAAGCGCCATGTAAGGACAAAAGACGGTATTTCAATGCTTTTGCCCTTACAAGGCGCTTAATCTTAGGGTTCTTTACTTCACAATCTTTCTTGATGCCTTTGTGCCATCAGAATATGTGACAGTACGCATGTATATACCCTTGGTAGGGTTGCTGACCTTGCGGCCTGAGAGGTCGTAGAATTCCACACTCTTAATCTGCTTCACGTTAGCGTCGGTCATCTTTACACCGGTTGGATCGCCATAAGGATAGTATTCTGCAACGCCAGAGCCGAGACGAGTGTCGCCGTCAATATAGAAAGCTTCCATGCCAATCTTCTCCTTCACATCCTTATAGAAGTAGATGGTGCGTGAGTTCTCGTCGTACTTGTAGAACTCATACTGGTCGTAGAATGAATATGGCACGTCGGTCATCTCGGTTTCCACGTTCTGGTAGTCGTCGGGTGAGAATGTCTGCACCTCGCCGTCGATGTAGAGATTATAGTAGAGATGCGACGGGTCGAGATAGTTGAAGTCGGCCGAGTAGTAGCTCAGAGTGAACTGCAAACCGCCAGGACCTCCCCATGGGTTCGGGTCGTAAGGCTGATAGGCAGTGAGCAACGGCGGCATTGGGGCAGCAGGCTGCTTGTCCCAAGGATTCACCATAGCATAGCGGTAGGAATCGAAGATGTTGGTGCTTCGGTCATCATCCTTGCTCTTGTGTATCATCAGCATTCCCTTAGTGCTCAGAGTGTTGTTCTCAGCGTCGTATGTGAACACAAGAGGGTCGCTGCTGAGACAAGGCTTCTCATATTTCGAGCCCATTTCATCGGTGCCTTCGCCCATGACAGCCGACGAGGCATATACGTAGCATGCCGTTGTGGTGTCGATGCCTACGTAAGATGTGGCAGGGAAGGTGACGGTCTCGCCGTCTTTCTCGCCCTTGATCCATAATCCCTTGATGTTGGCAGAGAGGTCGCCAAGATAAACATCGTTGCCGTTGAAGGCATACTTCACGGGATAGAGCTGCGACTGTCCTTCGGTGTCCAAATATAGCATCAGTCCGTCTAAGACGTCAGCCTCTGTAGGAGGAGCCACGGTGTTGTTCTCCAGATGCACAGCCTTGTAGGTGCCTTCGGCATAGCTTGTCCATGCTCCGCTTTCGCGACACATGCCTATCATCTCGCCTTCGGGAATCACCATAACGAGTGAGTCGTTGCGCCAAACATATTTTAGGAGTTGGTTTTCCTCTCCCTCGTTCGGACGGTATGTGCTTTTGCCATCTTCTTCTACAGGGTGAATGCGGTTGAGGTAACCATAGATAAGGTCGCCACTGAAGAAGTCTTCTTCTGAATAGATGGCCTGAGGTAGCTGGAAGGCAATGGTGTCGCCCTCGGCACGATAGCCCTTAATCCATGTTTTGGTGTAGATGGAGTTGATAGGGTTTTCAAGATACACGGCTCCATCGTCGCCAAAGACAAGGCGCTGCCAGTCGCCAGTGCTCTCATGGGGAATGCCATAGTAGTATACCGACTCGTAGCCTGTGGTGGTGCGGTATAGGTTTACGGTTTTGCCTGCTGCGGGCTCTGTTATGAGCTTCGACTCGTTCTGTGCCATAGCTCCTGTCGAGAAGAGTGCGGCAAACAATAATGCTGAGTATAATTTTTTCATAAGCAAGAAATTGTTTTTGGTTGCAAAAAGTTATTGTTATTGTTGGCAAAGGTAGTAAAATGTAAGGATATATGCAAGAAATATGGCAAAATAATATTAATTTGATTTGAAATATAGCTAAATTACTTAATTTCAATCAAGCAGTTAAACATTGCCAATATACTAATTTATAGTTACCTTTGCAAAGGAATAATAGTAACAAGTAGATGTTAAAATAAAAACAAGTAGACGAAAATGATAAAAGCACTATTCTTTGATGTTGACGGCACTCTTGTCAGCTTCAAGACCCACAGAATACCCGAGTCTACGCTCGAGGCTTTGCAACAGGCCCATGCCAATGGCGTGAAGATATTCACAGCCACGGGTCGTCCACGCCAATTGCTCGACAACATCCCTGAGGCAGAACCTTTGATGGATGGATATATTCTTGCCACTGGCGCCCTATGTCTTTACGGCAACCATACTGTGCGTGAGGACCTTATTCCGCGTGATGAGGCTATATCGGTAGTTGAATTCTGCAAGGAGCGTGGATTGTCGGCTGTTGTAGTAGGCAAGAAGGACATACAGATAGTCAATCGCAACGAGGAGTTTGAGAATGTGTTCCGCAATCTTCTTAATGTGAAGTACAATAAGTTCGACGTGCCAGTGGAGGAAGTCATCGAGCAGGGAGTGCTTCAGATTACTCCTTTCCTGAATGAGGAAGAGGAGAAGACAGTGCTGCCATCATTGCCTGGCTGCATATCGTCGCGTTGGTATCCGTCGTTCTGCGACATAACATCGGCTACAGCCGACAAGGCTAACGGCATACGTGCCATTGCCGACTACATGAATATTGACATAAGCGAGACCATGGCATTCGGCGATGGCGGCAATGACATGACTATGTTGCGTGCTGCCGGCACAAGTGTGGCTATGGGCAATGCTCTCGACAAGGTTAAGGCTCATGCCGACTACGTCACGACAAGTGTTGATGAGGACGGCATACGCAATGCGTTGAAGCATTTCGGGATTATATAAAAAAAGGTCGGTTCACATAAGTGAGCCGACCGTAAATGTTTTCTTAAACTATGAAGCTACATCCTTACTCAGCAAGGCTGATTGCCTCCTGAGGACATACGCTTGCGCATGTACCGCACTCTGTGCAGAGATCAGGATTGATAGAATACTTTTCACCTTCTGAGATTGCCTCTACCGGGCACTCGCCAATACATGTACCGCATGCGATGCAGTCGTCACCAATTACGTAAGCCATAATTAAAAT
>ERZ1026874.804-NODE-804-length-18384-cov-14.077691_pt1 | contig 18384 bp, 16 predicted proteins | sample MGYA00380167_ERZ1026874 | MGnify/ENA primary metagenome ERZ1026874 (study PRJEB33269, sample SAMEA4719803) | human gut metagenome | biome: human-associated habitat; feature: organic feature; material: feces | place: Cameroon | collected 2013-10 ...
GCAGCAGCACCAGGGCACCCACTGCATTTACGAGAAAACAGGTGCGTAAACTTAACTCCTGACAAAGCGTCCCTCCGCCTTATAATCCCAAATTGGATTATAAGGCGGAGGGATTTTTTATGTCAAACCAGAAAACCCAAACTCAACAGCTGCACAACAGCGTCAACCATGCCATTATCAAATGCCGCGGGGTGTACTCCCGCTGGGCCAGGACCTGCTGCCCCGCCGGACGATGAACAATATCGTGGCCGCCCTCTGCCAGGAGGGGCTTCTGACAGAGGCCTCACCCGCCGTCAAGACAGGGAAAAGGCCTACGCCGGGGCGGCATATTCGGCCAAATACCTGGCCTCGCTGAACGCAATTGCGGACTGCGCCGCCGGTCATGCTGGCGCGGCTGGGAGTGGGTTTTTGTTTTGCGGATGCGGGGCGTCGCCCCTTGACTTAAACCTGCCTTTAAGTGGTATGTTGTATTTTGTGGAGGAATGTCACATCCGTTTGCGGCATTTTTCCCGCCGTTTCGTTGACTTTATGGCGATAATCCAATATACTGAAAGATACGGCTGTTTTGCCATACTGTGAATAAGAAAAGCGAAAAGGAGGGGAAAATCGTGATCTTCGGCAAGTATATCGACCGGTATTATCTGCGCAGTGCACCCGTGCTGCTTTTGGGCCTGCTGGCGCTGCTGACGGTCGATTATATCCAGCTTATGATCCCCGAGCTGTACCGCCTGGTCATCAACGGCGTAAACCTAGGAAAGGTCGTCATCGACGGCCAGACCCTTGCCTTTACCAAAGAGGTGCTGTTCCAGCACATCTGCCTGCCCATGATCTGGATCGTGCTGCTGATGGTCGTCGGGCGGTTTTTGTGGCGCGTCTGCTTCTTTGGCTCGGCGGTGCGGGTCACTGCCGATCTGCGGGAGCGGATGTTTGACCACAGCCGCCAGCTGTCCCAGCAATACTACCAGGTTAACAAGGTCGGCAACCTGATGAGCCTCTACACCAACGACCTGGACACCATTCAGGAGTGTTTCGGTGACGGCATCTTGATGTTCTTCGATGCCTCGGTGCTGGGGCTGCTGGCACTGTTTAAAATGTGGCGTATGGACTACAAGCTCACGCTGCTGGCGCTGATCCCTGCGGGCATCATGTTCGTCATCGGCACCGTCATGGGCACCACCATGACCAAACGATGGGAGGAACGCCAGCAGGCTTTTTCCGACCTGTCTGACTTCGCGCAGGAGAATTTCTCCGGCATCGCGGTCATCAAGGCCTTCGTCAAAGAGTACAAGGAATTGACGGCTTTTCGTAAATTAAATCGCGAGAACGAGGAGATCAACGTCACCTATACCAAAATTGCCACCCTGCTGGAAGTGCTGGTCACGCTGTTTGTTGAGTCGATCATCTGCGTCATTTTGGGCTACGGCGGCTGGCTGGTCTACCGCGGACAGTTCAACGCAGGCCAGCTGGTGGAGTACATCGGCTACTTTGAGGCCATCGTCTGGCCCATCATGGCCATCTCGATGCTGATCGAAAAGACCTCCCGCGGCAAGGCGTCCCTCAACCGTATCACCGAGCTGCTGGACGCCCCCATCGACGTGACTGACCGGGCCGACGTGCACGAGCTGACCGCCCCCAAAGGCGGTATCGAGTTCCGCCACCTGACCTTCCGCTACCCGGATGGCGAGTATGATGTGCTGCAGGACATCAGCTTCACCGTCGCCCCCGGCGAGAGCGTGGGCATCGTAGGCAAGACCGGTGCCGGCAAGACCGCGCTGGTAGACCTGCTGCTGCGCACCTACAACGTGGCCGACGGCACCCTGTTTGTGGACGGCCAGGACGTGAACAGCCTGTCCATCCATTCGGTGCGCAACGCCTGCGCCTACGTGCCGCAGGATAACTTCCTGTTCTCCGACACCATCGCCCACAACATTGGTTTTGGCGTGGACGATGCTGCGCAGGAGGACATTGACCGCGCCGCCGCCCTGGCGGATGTGCGGGACAACATCGTTGACTTCAAGGACGGCTACGAGACCGTGCTGGGTGAGCGCGGCGTGACCGTCTCCGGCGGCCAGAAGCAGCGCATCTCCATCGCCCGCGCCCTGCTGAAAGACGCGCCCATTCTGATTCTCGACGACTCGGTCTCCGCCGTCGATACCCGCACCGAGAAGATCATCCTCGACAACCTCAAATCCACCCGCGCGGGCAAGACCACGCTGCTCATCGCCCACCGCATCTCCACCGTGGAGGGACTGGACAAGATCGTGTTCCTCGAGGACGGCAGGGTAGAGGCCGTCGGCCCCCATGATGAGCTGTATGCCGCCTGCGCCGAGTACCGCCGCATGGTGGACCTGCAGCGCCTTGAGGACGAGACCGAGGCGGGCGAGACTGCCGCCCAGCCCGTGACTGACGCAGAAGGAGGTGCCGTCCATGACTGAGATCAATCCGCTGCTGCTGACCGGCGGTGTGATCGGTGCCATCACGGCCATCCTCGTGGCGGCCTACGCGCTGGTCAAAGACAAAAAAGCCACCATGGGCTTTGAGCGCACGATGGACGACGGCGAGATCATGCGCCGCTTGATGGCTTACGCCAAGCCTTACCGGAAGCAGTTCGTTGTGGTGTTGTTTCTGATGCTGTTCTCCATCGCCTACGACATCATCTCGCCGCTGATCGTCGGCAATATCGAGGAACTTGTCGCCACCGATTTTGCCCTGCCCGCGCTGTACGGCCGGGTGGCGGTCTACGCCGGGGTGCTGCTTTTCTCGATGGCCAGCACCTACCTGCAAGCCGTGATTCTGCAGCGCGTCGGTCAGCGCATCGTGTCTGACCTGCGCGAGGACCTGTTTACCCACATTGAGTCCCTCTCCCACGAGCAGCTGAATGAAATTCCCGTGGGCAAGCTGGTAACCCGCATTACCAACGACACCAACGCCATCTCGATGATGTTCACCAACCTTTTGGTCAGCCTGACCAAAAATGCGTTCGTTATTTTGGGCATCCTGGTTGCCATGATTTTGCTGAACTACGAGCTGACTCTGATGGTACTCTGCTTCGTTCCGTTCATCGTCATTTTTACGGTCATCTTCCGCAAATTCTCCCGCCGGGCCTACCGCAAGGTCAAGGATGCCACCACCGACATCAACACCTATCTGTCGGAGAATCTTTCCGGCATCAAGGTCACCCAGATCTTCGGCCGTGAGGACGAAAAAATGGCGGAATTCCGCCAGAAAAGCCAGACTCTTGCCAAGGCGAACATCGAGCAGATTTTTGTCTTCGGCATCTTCCGGCCGCTGGTGTACATGCTGTACATTTCTTCCATCCTGTGCCTGTTTTACCTGGGCGGCATGGGCTACCTGACCGGCATGTCATTCTTGGGGCAGACCATCACAGGCGGCACCATCGTCACGTTCTACATGTACATTTCCAAGTTTTTCACCCCCATCCAAAATCTGGCCGAGCAGTTCAACTGGCTGCAATCGGCGCTGGCTTCCTCGGAAAAGGTGTTCTCCATCATGGACATTGAGCCGAAACTGATGGACGCCCCCGACGCCATCGAGCTGAACGAGGTGAAGGGCGAGATCGAATTCCGCGACGTCTGGTTCAGCTACATCCCCGGCGAGTGGGTGCTGCAGGGCGTGTCCTTCCACATCAACCCGCGGGAGACCGTGGCCTTTGTCGGCTCCACTGGCAGCGGCAAAAGCACGATTTTGTCGCTCATCTGCCGCAATTATGAGTTCCAGAAGGGTGATATTCTGATTGACGGCATCGACATCCGCAAGATCAAGATCTCCTCGCTGCGCCGCCACTTTGGCCAGATGCTGCAGGACGTGTTCCTCTTCTCCGGCACCATCCGCAGCAACATCGTCCTGCGGGAGGAAGGCATCCCTGACGAGGAGATCCGCCGCGTCTGCCACTACGTCAACGCCGATCACTTCATCGACAAGCTGGACCATGGCCTGGACGAGGAAGTGCGGGAGCGCGGCAACAACTTCTCGGCAGGTCAGCGGCAGCTGCTCAGCTTTGCCCGCACCATCATCCACAAGCCCAGCGTGATGATTTTAGACGAGGCCACGGCAAATATCGACACGGAGACCGAGCTGCTGATCCAGGACTCGCTGGAAAAGATGCGCAGCGTCGGCACCATGCTCATGGTCGCCCACCGCTTATCCACGATCCAGCACGCCGATAACATCATCGTGCTGTCTCACGGCAAAATTTTGGAGCAGGGTACCCACCAGGAATTGCTGGCTAAGCATGGCCGGTATTACCAGCTGTACACCCTGCAGTATCATAAGGAGCAGATGGGGGAGTAAGCCCGTCTTGCCCCGGTTTCCAGGAGGTTTCCATGACCTACCACCAAATCATCCAACTGAAAAACGGCGTGTCTTGCCGCCTGCGCAATGGCACCGCGGCCGACGGCCAGGCCGCACTGGACAATTTCATCCTGACCCATGCGGAAACGGATAACCTGCTGACTTACCCGGAGGAGAGCACCCTCACCGCCACGCAGGAGGGCGAATACCTTCAGGCCAAAACCGAAAGCCCGAATGAGGTGGAAATTCTCGCCATCGTGGACGGGAAGGTGGCCGGCACCGCCGGGATCAACGCTGTCGGCGGCTGCTATAAGCTGCGGCACCGCGCCGAGTTCGGCATTAGCATCGCTAAGGAATTCTGGGGCCTTGGCATTGGCCAGGCACTCACCGCCGCCTGCATCGACTGCGCCCGCAAGGCTGGCTACGCCCAGCTGGAGCTGGATGTGGTAGCCGATAACGCCAGCGCCCTTGCCCTGTACAAAAAGTTCGGCTTTGTGGAATACGGCCGCAACCCCAATGGCTTCCGCTCCCGCAACACTGGCTACCAAGAGCTGGTCTTAATGCGGCTGGCCCTGTAACCCTACAACAAAACGCCCCCGCCTTGGCGCAAACCGCGCAGGGCAGGGGCGTTTTATTGTTTTTATGGATTATGCTTCTGGCTTATCAAATTCTTTGGCTACCTCCTCCAGCAACTTGCGGATGGGCAGATGCTGCGGGCAGATCTTCTCGCACTTGCCGCATTTCAGGCAGTCCGAGGCGCGGCGGCCGGGGGCGGTGTGGACTTCCTCGTAGTAGTAGTCCGCGTTCCAATCGTGGTGCAACTGCTTGATGTTCATGATAGCAAACAGGTCTGGGATGGAGATCTGCTTGGGGCATCCCTCAACACAGTAGCGGCAAGCTGTGCAGGGGATCATGTTCATCTTGTGGAAGATCTCCTGCACCTTGTTTACGGCGGCCAGCTCGGTCTCGTTCAGCGGCTTAAAGTCGCGCATATAGCTCAGGTTGTCCTTCATCTGCTCCATGTTACTCATGCCGGACAGCACCATCATCATGCCGGGGAAGCCCGCGGCAAAGCGGATGGCATAGCTGGCGGGGCTGCCGCCGTGCAGGTCGTCCAGCACTTTTTTGGCTTCCTCGGGCAGGTTGACCAGGCTGCCGCCCTTGACCGGCTCCATCACCAGCACCGGCTTGCCGTGCTTGCGGCAAACCTCGTAGCACTTGCGGCTCTGCACCGCAATATCATCGTAATCCAGGTAGTTGAACTGAATCTGTACCACCTCGACCTGCGGGTACTCGGTCAAGATCTGGTCCAGCACCTCGGCACGATCGTGGAAAGAGAGGCCCACATGGCGGATCCTGCCCTCGGCTTTCAGCGCAAAGGCGGTCTCGTAGGCACGGCAGGCCTTGAACTTTTTAAAGTTGTCGGCGTTCTGGGCGTGCATCAGGTAAAAATCAAAGTAGTCCACGCCGCAGGCTTCCAGCTGGCTTTCAAAAAACGGGCGGATGTCAGCCTCGGTCTTGAAATAGCTGTCGGTCAGTTTGTCGGTCAGGCTGTAGGCCTCGCGGGGGTAGCGGCTGGTCAGGCACTCTTTCAGGGCCAGCTCACTCTTGCCGCCAATGTAACCGTGGGCGGTGTCAAAATAGTTGAATCCCTGCGCCAGAAACTCGTCCACCATGCGGGTGGTCTCGGCAATGTCCACCTGGTCGCCGTTCATCGGCAGGCGCATGCAGCCAAAGCCGAAATTCTTTTTCACTTTATCCATCTGCTCCATTATATTTTGCTCCTTTGCTCCGTTTTGTAAGCGCCGCGCTTCGCCCGGGTGGTGCTCATGCCGTCCGGCAGAAATCCTGCAGCGCCGTTTTGCTCCTGCCTTTATTATAATAGGGCAGGCCCCCACGTGCAAGAGTGCCCTTGCAATTTGCGTGGCAAAACGGTATAATAGGCATGTTGCCTGTCTCCGTAGCTCAGCTGGATAGAGCATCCGCCTCCTAAGCGGAAGGCCGCGCGTTCGAATCGCGCCGGGGACGCTGAAAAAACGCCGCCGCACCCCCAGAAAAAGGGGATGCGGCGGTGTTTTTACTTTACCTTAAACACAAATTTGCAGATCTCCCGCTGCTGGCCCTGGTAGGGGCCGGGGCCTTCGTATAGTTTGGTAAAGCAGCAGCGCTCCATTACTTTTACCGATGCTTTGTTCTCGGCCAAGCAGATGCCCGTAATTTCGGCGATGCCAAGCTGTGCCATAATTACCGGCAGAAAAGCGCGGACGGCCTCGGTGGCATAGCCGCGGCAGGTGTAGTCACCGCCGATGTGGTAGCCGACTTCCCAGGTGTTGTCCTCCAGTGGGATGGCCTGCACATAGCCGACGCAAGTGCCACTTTTCAGCAGCACCGGGTACACCAGCGGGCCGTTGCCGTTGGTGTAAACACCCATTAAAAAGTCGATGGTATCGGCAGCTTCCTCCACCGTTTCAAACACCTCATCCGGCACAAACCGGCGGTTGTCTGCGTCCAGCGAGTTTTTGTGCACACTCTCGGCCATGCTGCGGTCAAATTTGGTAATGGTCAGGCGTTCGGTTTCAATTTTCATGATGCGTCTATTTCTCCTGCATAAATGCTATTTTCATGATAACACAATACTCTGCAATTTTTTAGCTTTTTCTGAATTACCCGCTCTTTTTTATCTGCCATTTTGTCGTTCGATTCCTTATAAGTACTGCAATCGGCGTAATCACCAGATACAAAATCGTCAGAATCACAAAAAATCCAATATCCGCCTCCAGAAACACGTACAGCACATTAAAACCAAAATGCAGCAATACCGAATAGAGCAGGTTATTGCTTTGCTCCAGAAAAATGTTCATCAGCACAGTGATAGATGTAATTACGATAATGTTGGAGATGATGTACGGGACTGCCCGCCAATCGGTAAAGTCCGAATCCACAGCCCACAGCAGTGCATGCCAGAAGCACCATACCAGCCCCTGGCAGACGGCAGACCGCAGAAAGCTGTACTTTTTATGAAACTCCTCCCGCATAAAACCGCGCCAGCCCAGTTCTTCGCCAGTTGGGCCCGATGTGAACGATAAAAGCAGGCTGAGCGGCAGGGGCGTTGCCCCCAGGTCGATATAAGACAGCATCGGCTTGCCTGTCATAGCAGAGAACAAAAACAGCGCCAATACGCCGATTCCGAAGGTGAGAGTAAAAGATGCCGCAACCAAAAGCAGCTTTATTTCTCCGGAAAAGCACCGCTTCACAAACACCCGCCTGGTTTCCTCGGGCCGGAAATATTTCCATCCAAGCAAAAGCAAATAGGTCGGCGACCAGGCAATCAGGTTCCGCACAATCCACATAACGACGGGCGACGCATGAAAGACCAGGCTCGCCGTACCCGCTACCAAAAGGATCAATACCCAAACGAGGATATAAGAACTGATGATGTATCGTTTCAAATATCTCATTTTCATCCCGTCAGCTCCTGTCTGCGCAGATGACGAGTTCACTTCGGATACCGTTCAGTTCGATGATATTCTCGGCGTCGGGCGTATCGAGGGGTCCCGTCGGCTGGCCGCCTTTTTCATACGAAAGGCTGGTTCCAATGCCCTTTGCCACGGCCGTAAAAGCGGTATCCGCCGGGATATGCAACCTTGAGGTGGCCGACACCTGGTTGATGTCCACTTCGCCCTGCAAGGGCTGGCAGAACACCTCCATATCCAGGTTGCAGTTTATCTCCACGGTGCCACACACATCCCGCAGGGTAATATGCGGCGTCTTTACGTCAAGCTCTACGCTTTCACATTCCAGCGCGCAGACCTCCACGCTCTGCGCATGAACCGCACATTCGATCTTCCCGAGATAAGGGGAGGGAACCTGCACAAAAATGCTGATCTCCTCCTTGGCCATCGCCTCAGACACGCCGTTCCGGCGGTTCACGTCCACATCGATCCGCTTTCGGATGTCGTCAATTTTTACCTTAAAATCGTTCTGAAGCGTAGAGAGGGTGTTGGACACCAGCCGAACACGAAGCTTCTCACCCTCGCAGCCCGCCAGCACAAATCGCTTGGCCCCGCCAAATTTCATATCAAAGCGCTTTGGCTCGTCAATATCGTATTCCGTGATGCTCTCAAAAAGGTACTCGGTCGGTTTTTGCAGCCCCTTCTCCCTGGAAAACAGTGCATCCAGGGAGACATCAAACAACGATGAGATGGCAATGATATTTTCCACGTCAGGGATGCCCGCCTCCGTCTCCCACTTTGTGACCGCCTGCCGCGAGACACCGAGCCTTTCCGCCAGCTGCTCCTGCGACATGCCTGCCTGTTTACGGACGTTTTTCAGATTTTCTGCAAATGTCATCTTCGTGCCCTCCTGCCGGTTGTGTTACTGTGCCTTCCAGTATAGGGGAGCGTTGCCCGCATTACAAGCAACCAATGATTGCCTTTTGCTTTTTCCTGCTACTTTGCGTAGCATGCGCCTATTTTCGCCCCCACAGCGCAGCGCCGGGGGCACTTTTTTATGCCAATCTATTGCTTTTTACAATATTATATGCTATATAATATATAAGCTCATACATCATTCAGTCCAAAGGAGAAACGCCATGTCATTCAATACCGGGGCGGCGCTGCTGGATGCCATTGTGCTGGCCGTCGTCGGGCGGGAGGAAACGGGCACCTACGGCTACCGCATCACCCAGGATGTGCGCGCCGTACTGGACATATCCGAATCCACGCTGTATCCCGTTTTGCGCCGCCTGCAAAAGGACGGCTGTCTGACCGTCCACGATGAGCCGTTCAACGGCCGCAACCGCCGCTACTACCAAATCACACCCACCGGCCGTGCCCAGCTGTCAGGGTACCGCGCCGAGTGGGACGCCTACACAGCCAAGATCGACCGACTATTTGAGGGGGAGACACAATGAACAAACAAACTTATTTAGCCAAGCTGGCGCAGCTGCTCACCCCTCTGCCCGAACAGGAGCGCCAGGATGCGCTGAACTACTACGAGGAATACTTTGACGCCGCAGGCCCGGAAGCTGAGGACGCCACTGCCGCCGAGCTGGGCGACCCCGCCGACGCCGCCCGCAAAATTTTGGAGGGCGAGGGCCTGATGCTGGACTCCGCCCAAGCCGCAGCAGTGGAGAGCAGCGACGCTGCCGACACCGCGCAGGATGCTGCCCCCCAACCAACTGGAGAAAATCCCCCCACTACCAAGCCTGAGCTCCACGGCCCGGCCGCCATCCCGCCGGTTATGGGCGTGTTGTTGGCTCTTGCCGCCGTGCTGGTCGTGGTCTGCGTCTTACTGATTGGCTTTTTCGGCGTGCGCCGCAGTTCTATTGCCGACACCGCCGAAACTTTCGTTGTCTCGGCTGTCGAGCAGTCTCAAGACGCTGACCCCACCACCGAGACCCCCGACAGTGAAAACGTTGAGGAAAGCGGCACCGCCGCCGAGGGTTCCTCCGATCCTGTGGATGATAACAACCCTCACACAATGGGCATGTCCTTTGGCAGCATCACCCCGCAGGATGCCGTGCTGGACATTGATTACGGCCGCCTGACCATCGTGATTGATCCTGGTGCCACCAGCGTCGCCTTGCACTGTGAAAACATATACAGCAAGCGGTTCGACTTCACCTACACCGAGAATGAGCCGTTGACCATCCGCTACAAAGTGCCCGCCAACTGCGATTTGAACAGCGAGCCGGAACCGGAGTTTGTTTTGTCCGTGCCGGATGCAGAGACCTTCCACTTTAAAAGGCTCTCCATCACTTCCGCCATGGGCGATGTGGAGTTTGACAACAATGAGACCATCACGGCTGACAGCATCGAGCTGGACCTGGCCATGGGGGACTTTACCTGCAGCACCGTGCAGACGGAAAACTTCTACGCCACGGTCTCGATGGGCAATTTTACCGGCGGCCTGGTACTGGCAGACAGTTTTACCGCCGATGTTGCCATGGGCAATTTTGACTTGGGCGTGCTGGAAGGCGCCAAGACCTGCCATGTCAATGCCGGGATGGGCAATATCGGCCTGACGGTGGACGGCAAGCCCGACGACTACACGCTGGACCTGCAGGCCCCGATGGGGGATGTAGCGTTCAACGGCAAACCTCTGGGCAGCAGCTATGCCCAACAGCCCACCTCCGCCCGCACCGTGGCTCTGACCGCCGGGATGGGGGATGTGGTGCTGACGACGGCGGAATAAGTTTTTGGCCCCCTCTGGGAGGGGGCTCCCGCGAAGCGGGTGGGGGAGAGAGCATTAGAAAATTCCGAAGTTTCGGGCCGCGGCAGGGCTCTCTCCCTCCGGCCCTGCGGGCCACCTCCCTCCCAGAGGGAGGCTTTCGTCTCCCTCAAAGTCATACTTCCCTTAAAATCTTTGGTGCAATATCCACAACTTTCTTTTTTGCGGTGCAAGAAAGATTTCCGCCAAAAGGTTTTGTATTTTGTCCGCGAATGTGGTACAATCTTTCTAATCAGTAAGATTAAGAAATTGTAGGAGTCAGGAGCGTGTAACATGGCATATTATTTCTCTGAACCGTCCCGCACCTTTGGTGAGTATCTGCTGGTCCCCGGCTATTCTTCTTCGGAGTGTGTCCCCACGGCTGTCAGCCTGAAGACCCCGCTGGTCAAGTACCGCAAGGGCGAGGAGGATTGCCCCCTTGAAATGAACATCCCGATGGTCTCTGCCATCATGCAGTCCGTTTCCGGCGAGAAGCTGGCCATTGCTCTGGCCAAGCAGGGCGGCGTTTCCTTCATCTACGGCTCTCAGACCATCGAGCAGGAAGCCGACATGGTCCGCCGCGTCAAGGCCTACAAAAAGGGCTTTGTCACCTCTGACTCCAACCTGCCGCCGGAGGCCACCCTCGGCGATGTGCTGGACCTGAAGACCCGCACCGGCCACTCCACCGTGGCCATCACCGATGACGGCACCGCCCACGGCAAGCTGCTGGGCATCGTTGCCTCCCGCGACTACCGCCTGTCCCGCATGACGATGGACCTCAAGGTCACCGAATTCATGACCCCGCTGGACAAGCTGGTCACTGCCCCCGACACCACCAGCCTGCATGATTGCAACGACATCATCTGGGACAACAAGATCAACTCTCTGCCCCTGGTGGACGCCGAAGGTCACCTGCAGTATATGGTCTTCCGCAAGGACTATGACTCCCACAAGGAGAACATCAACGAGCTGCTGGACGAGAACAAGAGCTACGTCGTAGGCGCCGGCATCAACACCCGCGACTACGCCGAGCGCGTGCCTGCTCTGGTGGACGCCGGTGTGGACGTGCTCTGCATCGACTCCTCTGAGGGCTTCAGCGAGTGGCAGTCCCGCACCATCGCCTGGATCCGCGAGAACTACGGCGATAAGGTGAAGGTCGGCGCTGGCAATGTTGTCGACCGCGAGGGCTTCCTCTTCCTGGCCAAGGCTGGCGCTGACTTCATCAAGATCGGCATCGGCGGCGGCTCCATCTGCATCACCCGCGAGACCAAGGGCATTGGCCGCGGCCAGGCTACCGCTGTCATTGAGGTTGCCAAGGCCCGCGACGAGTACTACAAGGAAACCGGCATCTATATCCCCATCTGCTCCGACGGCGGTATCGTACAGGATTACCACATCACCCTGGCCCTGGCCATGGGCGCCGACTTCGTCATGCTGGGCCGCTACTTTGCCCGCTTTGACGAATCCCCCACGAACAAGCTGCGCGTGGGCGGCAACTACGTCAAGGAGTACTGGGGCGAGGGTTCCAACCGCGCCCGCAACTGGCAGCGCTACGACCTGGGCGGCGCCCAGAAGCTGAGCTTCGAGGAAGGCGTTGACTCCTACGTGCCCTACGCCGGCCCCCTGGCCGACGGCGTGCAGACCACCCTGTACAAGGTGCGCTCCACCATGTGCAACTGCGGTGCGCTCTCCATTCCCGAGCTGCAGGAGAAAGCCCGCCTGACCGTCGTTTCCTCTACCTCTATCGTTGAGGGCGGCAGCCATGACGTCATCCTGAAAAACGGCCCGCAGAACCGTTGATTTTACCCTTATAAACAGCAGCAGCCCCGCCAAACGGCGGGGCTGTTGCTGTTGGGAGGATTCCTGCTTGGCTCCCATGCAGGGCAACAAACTGGAAGTTATCTATTTCAAAACGAAGAGAAAATTTTCATAGTCCTTTACATAGTACCGTACATTTTTACGCCCTTTTTGAATAATAGTGTGTCCCTCTGCTTCTAATTTTTCTTTCTGTGCTTCAATACCATTTGGATACTTAGCATTCAGTTCTCCGTTCGCTTTTAATGTTCTCCAATAAGGCGTTTCATCTTCGGAACGCTGATAACTCGCCCATGCCACAATAGAAACAAAAATTCCTGCTGTAATCGGTTCTGTAAAATCTGCACCATTCAACTCCGCAAAGTATTCTCGTATTTTCCCAACAGTAATCACTTTACCATAAGGGATTTTTTTCATTGCCTTATCATAGTCGATTGGCGGAGCAAAATACATTTTACTTCCACCATATTTTTCAATGCTTTTCTGGTCTGTAATAATTTGAATTTTAGGCATATCCTTTTTATCATGCAACATCGCATTAAAATCCTTTTTATCTTCGTTTGCCATTTCTACCACCTCCTACTTTAAGAATAGTCTGTTTGTCATTCCTATGCAATGAGACTGTTTAGAAAATTTGACAAATATCGATTTACCGCGTTGTCTAATTTGTTTGTGCTTTTTCGCTGCCGCCAAAGAATACAATGGGTGCCAACAGCAAAAACGGGTTGGCGGAAAGCAGGAACGGCTTGTTTTCCATGAACAGGTAAAGCGTTAAGGCCAGCAGGCAAATCGTCTCGGTGGAGCGATGCTTTTTGGCTAACCGCCAGAGCAGCAGCAGGAAGAACGCCGCCACCAAAATAGCGCCCAGGATGCCCTTGTTCATCGGCACAGCCAGGAATGTGTTGTCAATGGCGTGGTGCTCGTCGCCGTCAGTAGGCAGACCGCCCAGCAGGGTGAGGGGGGAACCCCAGAACACGTTGTGCCAAATTTCAAACCGGCCCGAGAGGAAGATGCTCAGCAGCAGAATCGCCATATGGTCATAGGGCCATTCGGGATTATAAATGTACCCGGCGTACAGGCTGAACACCACCAGCACCACCGGCACTGCCAGCACCAGGCCGTACCATACTTTATTGTCAAACAGCTTGGGGAAAAACTTCTGCACAGCAAACAGCAGGAACATCACGGCCATACCGCCGAATGCGCCGCGGCTGCCGGGGACCTTGTAGGTAAAAATAGCCAGCGCGGCCAGGCCCATCCAGTCGATGGCGCACAGTTTATCGTGCCGCAGCCAGCCCCAGGCGAAGAACACGCCCGCCAACCGCGCGCCAAAGCCGTTGTAGTGGCCGTAGCCGAAATCCCAGTTGCGGCAGTAGAAATTGTAGGGCATCAGCGGGGTAGCAAAGTGCAGCAGCTGCACCACCAGCAGGCCCGCTACGGCCGCAGCCAGATAGACGCGAAGGGCGGCTTTTATGTCGATGTCTTTCGCGCCCAGCCCTACCAGTGCGGCCAGGAAAAACCATACATCATCGCCATACCAGGTGGCAAAAGCTGTGTAGGCCAGCACCAGCGCCGCCAGAATCGGCTGCCAGCGGGCCTCGTAGTCTGTCAGTAAAAAAATCTTAATGCCCAGCAGTGCCACCGCGCCGCCCGTCAAAGCCAGGCGGGCCAAGCTGCTGAAAGTCGGCAATGCTGCCTGGATATTGGAGCTGAACACCTCCGACAAGATCAGCAGCAGCACGATGGCCGCGCAGTACACCTTTTGCGCCAAAGGTTTATATTGGGAAAGCAACATGGAGTTGTCCTTTCTTTTGGTTTAGATAGACAAGGTGATTATACCATACTTTTAAAGAAAGGGGAAGTAGGCGCATGCCAGCCCACTGCAGAACGCAATTTGGCAACATTACTAAAACAAAGCATCTGGCATTGTGCAAAATACCGGTTGACACCACCAGCGAAATCCGCTAAAATAATCTCATTAATTCAAATGCAAAGATGGGGAGAAAGCCATATCCACTCCGTTGCAGAGAGCCGTCGGTTGGTGCAAGACGGTGCGGCAGATATAGCGTCACTGGCCCCGGAGCAGCTGTGTTGATGGCGTTTCCCGCTGTAGGCATGGCCGGCACCTGACCGTTATCACGCAGGAGCGATTCGCCGTTTGCTTGTTTTACGCAAACTCGCTGATCGTGCAGAGAGGTCGCATCAGCGACAATGAGAGTGGTACCGCGGGTACAGCAACTGTAAATTTGCTCCCGTCTCTCAAAGGCAATCCGCCTTTGGGGGACGGTTTTTTATTATCCTCCCTCAAAGACACACAGCTTTGAAGGAGGCATTTTTATTATGATGGACGCAACCAAGTATCATGTAGGGTATTATCCGCCACCGGTCGAGCCCGGCCATGTGTATGAGTGGACCAAAAAGGACCACATCGAAAAGGCCCCAGCCTGGTGCAGCGTGGACCTGCGCGACGGCAACCAGAGCCTGATCGTCCCGATGAGCCTGGACGAAAAGCTGGAATTCTACGATATGCTGATCAAGATCGGCTTCAAGGAGATCGAGGTTGGTTTCCCGGCCGCCAGCGAGACTGAGTACGAGTTCCTGCGCAAGCTCATCGACGGCAACCGCATCCCCCAGGATGTCACCGTCCAGGTGCTGACCCAGTGCCGCGACCACATCATCCGTAAGACGTTTGAGGCCGTCAAGGGTGCGCCCCGCGCCATCATCCATTTCTACAACTCCACCAGCGTCGCCCAGCGCGAGCAGGTGTTCAAGAAGTCCAAAGAGGAGATCAAGCAGATCGCCGTCGACGGTGCCAAGCTGGTCAAGCAACTCAGCGAAGAGTATGAGGGCAACTTCCTGTTTGAGTACAGCCCCGAAAGCTTTACCGGCACCGAGCCGGAGTACGCCGTGGAAGTCTGCAACGCCGTGTTGGACATCATGCAGCCCACGCCTGACCGCCCCATGATCATCAACCTGCCGGTCACGGTGGAGATGAGCATGCCCCACATCTACGCCAACCAGATCGAATGGTGTTCCAACCATCTGAAATATCGTGACAGCGTTATTCTTTCCACCCACCCGCACAACGACCGCGGCTGCGGCGTGGCGGATGCCGAGCTGGCCGTGCTGGCCGGTGCCCAGCGCATCGAGTGCTGCCTCTTCGGCAACGGCGAGCGCACCGGCAATGTGGACGCCATCACCCTGGCCATGAACATGTACAGTCACGGCGTGGACCCGCACCTCGATTTCAGCGACATGCCCAAGATCTGCGAGATTTACGAGCGCGTGACCCGCATGCACGTCTACGAGCGCACGCCGTATGCCGGTGCCCTGGTGTTCGCGGCCTTCAGCGGCAGCCATCAGGACGCCATCGCCAAGGGCATGACCTGGCGCAAGGAAAAGAAACTGCATGAGTGGACCTGCCCCTACATCCCCATCGACCCGCACGATATTGGCCGTACCTACGATGCCGACGTCATCCGCATCAACAGCCAGAGCGGCAAGGGCGGCATCGGCTTCCTGCTGCAACAGAACTACGGCTATAACCCGCCGCCGAAGATGCGCGAGGATCTGGGCTACCGCGTCAAGGATGTCAGCGACCACGAGCACCGCGAACTGAGCGTGAAGGAAGTGTTGTACGTCTTTGAGACTGCCTACCTCAACCACAACAGCCCGCTCAACATCCCCGAAGCACACTTCGTCCAGAACACGGACAACACGATCACCGCCAACATCACACTGTCGGTCAACGGCAAGGAGACCAAGTGCTCCGCCACAGGCAACGGCCGCCTGGATGCCGTGGCGACCGCCATCGAGCAGCAGACCGGCATGCACTTCACCCTGATACATTACAGCGAACACGCGCTGGATTCCGACACTGACTCCCGTGCCTGCTCCTACGTCGGCCTGAAATGGGCCTCTGGTGAGGAGACCTGGGGCTGCGGCACCCATACCGACATCATTGTAGCCGGTATCAAGGCGCTGGTGAGTGCAATCAATAACAAATAATTTTGCAGGACGGCCCACTGTAGGGGCGGATGCTCGCATCCGCCCGCGGGTCGATGCACAGCATCGACCCCTACAGAGCGGTTCATAAACCAAACGGAGGGAACACCATGGGAATGACCATGACTCAGAAGATCCTGGCCGCGCATTGCGGAGAAGCAGCCGTGACCGCGGGCCAGCTCATCAACGCCCAGCTCGACATCGTGCTGGGTAACGACATCACCACCCCGGTGGCCATCAACGAGTTTGAGAAGGCCGGTTTTGACTCGGTGTTTGACCGCACCCGCGTCAACATCGTGCTGGACCACTTTGTACCCAACAAGGACATCAAGAGCGCCACCCAATCCAAGCAGTGCCGCCAGTTCGCTGACAAATACGACATCCTCAACTTCTACGATGTGGGTGAGATGGGCGTCGAGCATGCGCTACTGCCCGAAAAGGGCATCGTGACCGCGGGCGACTGCATCATCGGTGCCGACAGCCACACCTGCACCTACGGCGCGGTGGGCGCGTTCTCCACCGGTGTTGGCTCCACCGATATGGCCGCCGGCATGGCCAAGGGCGTGGCCTGGTTCAAGGTGCCCGCCGCCATCAAGGTCGAGCTGACCGGCACCATCCAGCGCCCCGTCACCGGCAAGGACGTCATCCTGCACCTGATCGGTGAGATCGGCGTTTCCGGCGCGCTGTACAAGAGCCTGGAGTTCGTGGGCGAGGGTGTCAAGAGCCTGACCATGGAAGACCGCCTCTGCATCTGCAACATGGCCATCGAGGCCGGTGCCAAAAACGGCATCTTCCCGGTAGACGAAATCACCGAAGCCTACCTGAAGGGCCGCAGCCAGCGCCCCTGGGTCAAGTACGAAGCCGACCCCGATGCCGAGTACGAGCGTACCGTCACCATCGACCTGACCGCGCTGGAGCCCACCGTCAGTTACCCGCACCTGCCGGAGAACACCCACCTGGCTAAGGAGGGCAAGGACATCAAGATCGACCAGATCGTCATCGGCTCCTGCACCAACGGCCGCATCGAGGATATGCAGGCCGCCTACGAGGTGCTGAAAGGCAAGCACATCGCCAAGGGCGTGCGCGGCATCATCATCCCCGCCACCATGGCCGTGTACAAGGAGTGCATCCTGCGCGGCTACACTGAGGCGTTCATCGATGCAGGCTGCATTGTCTCCACCCCCACCTGCGGCCCCTGCCTGGGCGGCTACATGGGCATTTTGGCGGCAGGGGAGCGCTGTGTCTCCACCACCAACCGCAACTTTGTGGGCCGCATGGGCCACGTGGACTCCGAGGTCTACCTGGCCAGCCCCGCCACCGCCGCAGCCAGCGCGCTGACCGGCTACATCACCGATCCGAGGGAGGTTTGAGCCATGAACGCAAAAGGACCTGTTTTTAAATACGGCGACAATATCGACACTGACGTTATCATCCCGGCCCGCTACCTGAACACTCAGAGCGCCGCCGAGCTGGCCAGCCACTGCATGGAAGACATCGATAAGACGTTCATCACCCGCGTCAAGCAGGGCGACCTGATGGTGGGCGGTGAGAACTTTGGCTGCGGCTCCTCCCGCGAGCATGCGCCCGTAGCCATCAAGGCCGCCGGCATCAGCTGCGTCATCGCCAAAAGCTTTGCCCGTATCTTCTACCGCAACGCCATCAACATCGGCCTGCCGATTTTGGAGTGCCCCGCCGCCAGCGAGGCCATCAACGAGGGCGACATCGTCAGCGTCAACTTTGACACCGGCGTTATCACCGACGAGACTACCGGCCAGACCTTCCAGGCAGCCCCATTCCCGGAGTTTATCCAGAACATCATCAAACAGGGCGGCCTGATGAACAGCTTGAAAGATTGATTATAAAGGCCCCCTCTGGGAGGGGGCTCCGCGAAGCGGTGGGGGAGAGAGCCATCCATTAAGTCTCTCCCTCAGTCAGCTTCGCTGACAGCTCCCTCGCAGAGGGAGCCAATAAAGTAGAGGATTTTAGCTATGAATAAAAACATTGCCCTGATCTACGGCGACTGCTCCAGCCCGGAGATCGTGA
>ERZ1026874.808-NODE-808-length-18315-cov-10.453724_pt1 | contig 18315 bp, 16 predicted proteins | sample MGYA00380167_ERZ1026874 | MGnify/ENA primary metagenome ERZ1026874 (study PRJEB33269, sample SAMEA4719803) | human gut metagenome | biome: human-associated habitat; feature: organic feature; material: feces | place: Cameroon | collected 2013-10 ...
CTACTTAATATATATAATTTAGGTTCATGAAACCATGTCCACGTTCCAGGATTAATTCTTTTAGCCATATTTATCAATACATTTCTATTTTTACTATTTTTCCTAAAGTTTCTAAATCCTTAGCCATATCTTTAATTAAAGCAATTTTCGCATTTAAAGAAATTGTCGAATAAGCAATTTCTTCATGAGCAGGATTATCACTTAAACCAACCATAAATGTAATCGCACTTGACTGTAATAATTCACGCATCAAACATGTTGCACCATCCTGTTCATGAGAAAGTATAACATTTTCTGAAAATGTAGTATCTTCAACTGCTTTCTTCAACATTCTAGATACTTTCTGTAAAGTTAAAACACCTTCTGTAACTAAATCTATACCATCAATAAATCCCTTTGGTGGTACATCTAATGCCATATGAAAAATACTGTCTGTTTTTAATTCTTTTCCTGTCACTCTTGAAACAATGGTACTCGTTGTGCCACCACAGCATATTTTTTTACCACTTGCGGCTAATAACTTATGAACTACCTTTTCATCATCTTCTTTATTAGAAGGCGGTCCAACCATAACTTTTGTTTCTTTCGCTTCGAGAATATGTAAACAAGCTACTGTAGAATCATCCCCAGGACAGGAACCATATAAATAATTAACATTGCTTAATAACATTCTCGTCACATCACTTGCACTGTCATTTTCTTTTATATGTTCTTCCAAGAATGTTTCAACTTCTTTTTGTCCCCAGCCAAAATTTAAACTCATACCAAGTCCAGCAAATAAGACGCCATCACTGAATGTTAAGATATAATCGCCAGGCTCGCATAAAAAGTTCATGAGATGAATGGTTTTTCCACTATATGTACGTATCTGTTCTTCTTCATGAACAACTTTACCATTATGAATAAATATTGTGGAAGGACTGTCATATTGTGCAACAAAAACAGCTCCATCGTAATATATCTGAATAATTGTAAATGTAGAATAAGCTATTTCTCTTTCTGCACATACTGGTAATGTGGAAGAAATTGTTTCTATGGCTTCTTTTAAGTTCATTCCTGAAAATACCATTTCACAGACAATCGTACTAGTTAAAGTGGATAAAATATTAGCTTTAACACCACTTCCTAGACCATCCGCAAGCACCAATACAACAGAGCTGTCACTTCGTTTGATTTGAACTCTATCCCCACACAACTCTTCATTTTTCTTGTTTAAAGAACGCCAGTATGAATCAATATGAATCTTCTCACTCATCACTTTCGTCCATCGCTTCCTTTAGTTTGGTTAGAGCTACTTTAGATTTAGCTGTTGTTTCGCCAAGTAAACTAGCTATTTCTTGAACTGTACGCATTTGATCATCAATAACTTGTTGTGTAACATTCATTGTTTTTTCACGTAAGTTGCGTAACATTCTTTCTTTCAATTCTTCATTTGTACGATCCATCAAGATTAATACAGTATAAGTTTCATCAGGCACTTTGAAAATTGCATGATCAACGAGTTTATTATACATATCATATTCAACACGAATATTATTCGCTCTTCTTGATTTACTTTGTACTGCTTCTTCTAATTCTTTACTAGGTAATACAGATATTAAAGGCATACCTGTAGGATTAACCATTTCTAAATCAAGCATTCTTCGCGCACTTGGATTCATTTCCAGAATGTTATAGTTTTCATCGATAACCACAATACCATTAGGAGTATTATCAATTACAACATTTGATAAAGATTCAGCATGTGCTAAAGCTTCTGGTAAACATATCTTAGGATCAGCCTTGCCTTCTAATACAGCAATAGCTTTTTCATAACATGTTTCATATCCACAAGCTCCACAATCATGTATCTTGTCTGGTGATGTTTTACCCATGCGAATCATTTCTGCTTCAATTTCTTCTTTGGTATGATGTGGACGATAAATATCTTCTTTTTTCCACACTGCATCTACATTACAAGGCAACTTGCCACTTGATATCGGTTTATTAAAATCAACATTCTGACGAATAACACTTTGTCCAACCCATTCATTATGAGCAAAATGAGATAGAAGTGGCCCACCCATACAAGAACCTATGCAAGCATTAACTTCAAAGAAATATCCTTCTAAATGACCATTTCTAATCGCTTCCAAAAAAGATTTAATACGATCAATTCCTTCAACACTGACAAACTTGTAATTCTCTTTATTTTCCAAAGTTGTAAGAATACCACCAGAAGTTGGATACAATCTAGAAATAGATCCTTCAAAATCTTGCCAATCACTTTCTTCATCGACACATGGTTCATTTTCAATCCATTCAAATAATTCCTGCATATTGATACATGCATCTACATACCCTGCAAATCTTTCATCATGTATTTCTTTATATTTTGCAATACATGGAGATAAAAATACAACTTTCGCATCAGGATGTTCTTCTTTAATCATTTTGGCATGAACTATCATTGGTGATTCTACTGGTGCCATAAATTCGATTAAATCTCCATATTCTTTTTCAATTAAAGAATTCGCAGCAGGACAGCACGTTGTGATAATATTTTTCATCTTATGTTCTTTAATCAAGTTCTCATAAGCTTTAGAAACAACAGCTGCGCCTCTTGCAGTTTCTTCTACAGCATAAAAGCCTCTGCTTTTTAAGATCTTTGTTAAACTGGAAAAGCGTGGCCAAACCGAAACAAAGCTCGGTGCAACGCTCATGATGACTTTTTCACCATTTGCTAACCACGTTTTTACTTTATTAAAATCGCTAATTATCTTTTTGGCGTCATGTCTACAGACACTGTAACAGTTACCACACAAAATACATTCATCTTCAAGAATTGTTGGTTGATTATGAATATAAGTCATTGCATTAGTTGGGCAATTTCTTACACACCTCATACAATTTCGACAAGAAGCTTCAGAAAGTTGAATATAATGGGTAGCCATTATGCTAACTCCTGTGTTAATTTTTCCTTCAATATTTCTTTAGCGTTCATCGCTGTAATACCTGTTAGTGTTTCACCATTCACTCTAATACCAAGTCCAGAGTGATTTTCACAGGATTTCATGCAGAAACAGCCTTTTAATTCAACTTTTTCTTTCCAATTGTTTTCTTCAATCATAGTCATTAAATCTTGTATGACTTGATTCGCTCCCTTTACATAACATGCACTGCCAATGCATACCTCAACTTGTACCATCCTAATTATCCTCCTTATGATTATCAATATGCATATTCACTCCATCAAAAGGACATGCATTTAAAGAATCGCTGATTGTTTTGATTGGATTTGATACATTTTCTTTTGCCATATGTGCTTTTGCCATTACAGAACTAGTAATAGTTGCTGGTCCACCAAGGCAACCGCCTTCACAACACATACCTTCCAATATATCAAAATTAAATTTACCTGCTTTTAATAACATAAGTTGTTTCTTGCATTCCATTGCACCATTTGCATAGTATGCAGTATAAGGTCCTTCACCTTTTTCTTTAGCTGCTTCATTAACAGCCTGACTTACTCCACCTCCTGTTGCAAAGTTTCTACCAAAGTTACTTGCATCATCTGCTTTTGGCGCTTCAACTTCTTCAGGCCAAATGTGTTTAGCAACTAACATCGCAGCAATTTCTTCATATGTTAATACATAGTCTACTGTTGTATTTTGTTCCATAGCTTCTTGTTTCTTTGCAAGGCATGGACCGATAAAGACAATACCGTGATCTGGATGTTCCTTCTTTAATTTGTTTGCTAAAGCCATCATTGGTGAATATGTTGTTGATTTATTCTTTTCATATACAGTTGGATAATGAATCTTTAACATATTTACAAAACCAGGACAGCATGAAGTTGTCATTGGAATACCTGCTTCTTTATGTTCTTTTAATTCTTCTGCTTCTGTAGCCGCAACCGCATCAGCAGCTACTGCAACTTCATAGCATTTTTCAAAGCCAAGCATTTCAATAGATTTCTTAATTTGACTTAAAGAAGCGTTTTCAAATTGTCCCTGAATACTTGGAGCTACAATTGCATAAGCTGGTGACTTCATACGTAATAAAGTTGCAACCGGTACTACCCAGCTGATATCTTCAATAGCACCAAATGGACATGCATTTTCACATTGTCCACAATTGATACATTTTGTCTCATCAATTTGAGCAATTTTATTTTCATCCCAGCTGATTGCCTGTACTGGACAATGTGCATAACATGGTCTTTCTGTCACAACAATCGCATTATATGGACAAGCTCTTGCACAAGCTCCACATTCCTTACATTTTGTATAGTCAATTTCAGAACGGTTTGTACCAATATGAATTGCACCAAAATGGCAGGCACTTAAACAAGATTTTGCCATACATTTACGACAGTTATCTGTTACACGTATTTTTTGAATTGTACAGCCATCACAAGCTGCATCAATCACCTGAACAATTTGTCTTGGGTTGTATTCGGCAGTATCACTTGCCATTTTACCCATTGCAAGACGTACTCTTTGTCTTAATACTTCTCTTTCTTTATATATGCAGCAACGGAATCTAGGTCCATCTTTTGAGACTAGTTGTTTAGCCCAGCCTTGAATCTTATCTTCTTCAACATTCCCTTCATTTGCTTGACGGCATAATTCTACTAACACATCAAATTTAAACTGACGGGAATCGTTCTCAAACATGTTTGCCATGATATCTCCTCCTATTATTTCGTTAATTCTTGAAATCTATGTTCATATTGAATTCCGAAATCAACACTATCTGTCATTTCACCGTTTGTCAACAATTTAACAAGTATTCTTGCAAATTCAATCGTTGCTCCCATTCCTCTACCTGTTACTATGCCACTATCATATACAGCAAGTTTTTCTTCATATGTACCAGCAAATGCTTCTTCATTAAAAGTAGGGAAACAAGTATATTTCTTATCTTTTAATAAACCCAAATGACCAAAAATAGATGGTGCAGCACAAATTGCTGCAAGTAATTTACCACTATCATAGTGTGCTTTAATTGCTTCAATTAGTGGTTCAAAATGTTCCAGATTATGTGTCCCTAATTTTCCTCCTGGAAGAATAAGAACATCATAGTCATCTTGATTAAACTCGTTCCAAGTCTTATCTGCTTTTATTTCAATATTGTGCGAACTTTTCACCATATCTAAAGATGTAATAGAAATCATATCGATATCAACATTAGCTCTACGTAACATATCTACTGTAATAAGAGCTTCGCATTCTTCATATCCTTCAGCTAAAAATAGTGCACATTTCATACCTTTTCTCCTTCAAAACCATCTTTATTATATCATCTATCAAAATCATCAATTGTCTTACTTTTGATTAAACATAAAAAAGGAGAACCCTTTTAAGAGAATTCTCCCATAACACTTTAATTAGTTTTCTTCTTCCTCTAATTTACCAAGTTCACGTGCATGTCTTCTACGGTCTAGACTAGTTAAATACTTTTTACGTACACGGATATCTGTAGGTGTAATTTCTACAAGTTCATCATTATTGATAAACTCAATAGCTTCTTCAAGAGTAAGAATCTTTGGTGGTACAAGCTTCATTGCTTCATCGTTACCAGTAGATCTTACAGCTGTCATTTTCTTATTCTTAATAGGGTTTACGGTCATATCCATATTCTTGCTGGACATACCAATAATCATACCTTCATAAACAGGAGTTTGAGCACCAATAAATAATTGACCACGTTCTTGAATATTCCATAGAGCATAAGTCATAGCTCCACCTGTTTCTGTAGAAATAAGGGCACCATTTTCACGTTGAGGAATTTCACCTTTAAATGGTTCATATCCTGTAAGTCTTCTTACCATAGTACCTTCGCCACGAGTAGCGTTGATGAATTCTGAACGGTACCCAATTAATCCACGAGTTGGACATTCATAAGTAATTCTTGTGTATGAGCCAACATCTTCCATATCTTTTAATAAACCTTTACGACGGTTTAATGCAGAAATAACTGTACCTGAATATTCTGTAGGAACGTCACAAACAACTTCTTCCATTGGTTCCATTGTTACGCCATCAACCTTTTTCAGAATAACTTCTGGTCTACTTACGGCAATTTCATATCCTTCTCTACGCATATTTTCTAATAGGATTGATAAATGTAATTCACCACGACCTGATACTTTAAATGTATCTGTAGAATCAGTTTCTTCTACTTTTAAGCCAACGTTAACTTCTAGTTCTTTTTCTAGACGTTCACGAATATTTCTTGAAGTAACGAATTTACCAACTTGACCAGCAAATGGTGAATCGTTAACCATGAAGTTCATAGATAGAGTTGGTTCTTCAATCTTAATTGTAGGCATTGGATCATTTACACCTACTGGGCAAAGTGTATCACCGATAGAAATATCAGGAATACCTGAAATAATACAAATTTCACCACATTGAGCTTCTTTAACTGCAATACGGCTCAATCCTTTATATACAAATACCTGGTTTGTTTTACCTTTTTTATCTGTACCTAATGCATTACATACTTCATATTGAGTAGCTTCTTTGATTGTACCTGAATAGATACGACCAATACCTAATCTACCAATATAATCATCATATGCTAAAGCTGAGATTTGCATTTGCGCTGGTTCATCAATCAAGTTTGGATAAGCTTGTGTATGACTTAAGATTGTTTCAAATAATGGAACGATATCTTCATTTGTATCTGTTTCCCAGTTATAACGAACAATACCTTTTCTAGCTACTCCATAAAGAATTGGGAAATCCAATTGTTCATCAGTCGCATTTAAATCTAAGAATAAGTCATATACTTCATCGATAACTTCATCTGCACGGGCATCTTGTTTATCCATTTTATTAATTAACAAAATAGGTCTTAATCCACATTCTAATGACTTTTGAAGAACGAAACGAGTTTGTGGCATTGGTCCTTCGGCAGAATCCACTAATAAAATAACTGTATCTACAGTCTTGATAATACGTTCAACTTCACTTGAGAAATCGGCGTGGCCTGGTGTATCAACGATATTAATCTTATAGTCCTTATAAGATACAGAGCAGTTTTTGGAATAAATTGTAATTCCTCTTTCTCTCTCTAAATCGTTACTATCCATAACGCAATCTACTGGTTTCTCGTTGTCTTTAAAAATATGACTTTGCTTTAAAAAAGCATCAACTGTTGTTGATTTACCTGCGTCTACGTGTGCAATTACAGCAATGTTAATAATCTTTTGATAATCCATATTTATATTGCTCCTAAAACGTATCAATTATATGTGGCTTTCTTGTAAAATACAATAAAAAATGGTCAAACTCCGACCATTTTCCTATAGTTTTTATAAAAGTACTATGTCTTTTGTTTTATTATCTTTTTTAAGAGATAAACAATATTCTTTCGTTGCTTCAAGTAATGGATATAACTTGTCATTCTTTTTCACTGTATTTTGAGTTAATACACAATCGTAAATATTAAATGCATCTATCCAGTTAACTTGAGTCAGTCCATATTCTTTTAATTTATCAATTGCAACATAAGGAATTAAGCATAATCTATCATGCATTAAACAACTATCTACTACCGCTGTAACTGATCCTAAGAATAATTCACTTTTTAATTGCACATCTGCTTGTTTTAAATCATTTCTGAATTTATCCGTAAAACAACATTCGGCATATGTAAATGTAAAACTTTGTTCGTTAAAATCTTTTAAATAGACTTCTTTCTTATTTGCTAAAGGATGATTTGGTGAAGTCATTATACATAGCTTTTCTTGAAATAAAGGAACAACTTTGGAATTACCATTATCTGAGATATCTATCATCTGAACGTATCCAATATCACATTCCTGTTTATCTAACCATTTTGGCACTTTTGCACAACATATCGTATTTAATTCAACATTTGTATTTTGATCATGTTTCTGATAATCCATAAAGAATGGTCCAAAACTGAAAGCTATCATCAGTTCTCCACCAGCTACAGAAATTTTATTTTCTTGTTCGCTTTGGGCAAAATCTGCTTCACATTCCAAATAAACCTGCAGGATTTTATTTGCATAATCTAGAAACTTAATTCCTTCAGGTGTTAGTTCTATTGCCCCATTACTAAATTTTACAAAGGCAGTATTAAACTCATTCTCTAAAGAATGAATATGCTTTGCTAAAGTACTAGGAGCGTAGCTTAAAACTTCGCTTGCTTTAATGTAATTTTTCTCTTTTGACAAAACTGCAAATGTTTTTAATTGTTTTATATCCATACGCTTTCCCCACAGCCATATTATAACAAAATTATCTGATTATCAAAAAGCTATCAATCGTGAAGGATCAATAGCTTCTTAATTTGTTTATTTTTGATTATTTACTCATTACTCTGTGGCATCTTGGACATAAGCCATTTTCATCAGCTTCTTCAGTATAGTTCCAGCAACGAGGACATTTATCCCCTGTAGCCTTTATGATAGAAACTTTATTAGTTTCAGCTTCTTTTAATGTAGCTTTAGAAACAATCAACCATTGAGCAACATCTTCTTTTAATGTACCTTCTAATAAATCTTTATCAGCTTTTGTACATTCGATTACAGCATGAGCTTCTTGAGCGGTACCGATTGTCTTTTCACTTCTGCTTTCTTCAAGAGCCTTCATTACTGCATCTCTAACATTTAATAATGAAGTAAATGTATCTTTTAATTCTTGTTCATTTGCATATGTATGTACTTCTGGGAAGTGGCAATAGTGAACAGATTCAGCTTCATCATTATTAAAATGTTCCCAAACTTCTTCTGTTGTATAGCATAGGAATGGTGCCCATAACTTAACTAATGTATCTAAGCAAGTCCAATATACAGTTTGAACTTGTCTTCTTCTAACATCATCTAATGCATCGCAATATAGAATGTCTTTTGTGAAATCACAATAGTAAGAAGATAATTCAACTACCATGAAGTTTGTAAGTACTTTAGAAGCATCTACATAGTCATATTCTTCTGTATCTTGTCTAACTGCTTTAACAACATCATTTAATCTAACTAAGATATATTGATCTACTGCTGTTAATTCATCATAAGATAACATATCTTTCTTAGGGTTGAAATCTTCAGCATTTACATTACCTAATAAGAATCTAAATGTATTTCTAATCTTACGATATTGATCTGATACTTGCTTAATATTTGATGGGCCAAGTTTCAAGTCTTCCTTAAAATCACTAGTCATAGCCCAAAGTCTAAATACATCAGCACCGTTAACATTGATAATATCTAATGGGTTAACAACGTTACCAACAGACTTACTCATTTTTTCACCATTAGAATCTACTACATAACCATGAGATAATACTTCTTTATATGGTGCTGTACCATTTACTGCTGTTGATACGATTAATGAAGAGTTAAACCAACCTCTATACTGGTCACTGCCTTCAAAATAAATATCACATGGATAATCATATCCTCTAGCAATTAATTCATTCCATGAAGATCCAGAGTCAAACCATACGTCCATAATGTCTTTTTCTTTTGTAAAAATGCCATTAGGTGATTTTTCGTTTGTATATCCTTCAGGTAATAGTTCTTTCGCATCATGCTCAAACCAGTAGTTAGAACCATGTTCTTCAAACAAGTCAGCAATATGGTTGAATACTTCAAGTTCCATAATTGGTGAACCGTCTTCGTTATAAATAATAGGAATTGGAACACCCCATAATCTTTGTCTAGAAATACACCAGTCGCCACGATCAGCAATCATGTTATGCATTCTCTTTTGACCAAATGAGTTATGCCATTTAATCTTGTTGTCAATTTCATCAAGAAGTTGTGGTTTTAGTTTATCAATAGAACAGAACCATTGTTTAACTGCTCTGAAAATTACCTTTTTCTTTAAACGATCATCATGTGGATAACTATGCACAATATTTTCTACTGCAAGTAAGCAGCCTTTTTCGTTCATATCATGAATGATTGCTTTTGAACAATCTTCAAAGAACATGCCTTTATATTTTTCACCAGCTTCTTCATTCATGTTACCTTGATAATCTACTGTGTTGATAGGAGCTAAACCATATTTTGCACATACTAGATAGTCATCTAAACCATGACCTCCGGCTGTATGAACGACACCAGTACCATCTTCATCTGTTACATGATTTCCAACCAATGTAGGACATTCTTTGTCTAGTACAACATGGTGGTATGTAATACCTTCTAATTCTTGTCCTTTAAATGTTCTCAAAATACCTTTATTCTCTAAATGGAATTTAGCTAATAATGCATCCACAAATTTTTCTAATACAACAAGTTTTCCTTTTTCTGTTAATACTTCTGCATATGTTAAATCAGGATTTAAAGAAACTGCTTCATTTGCTGGAATTGTCCAAGGAGTAGTTGTCCAAATAACATAATAGTCATCACTATCTAATACACCTTTTCCATCAGCAATTTGGAATGCTAAATAAATAGTTGCATCTTTTACATCCTTATAAACAATTTCCGAATCCGCAACAGCTGTTTCATTAAATGGAGACCAATATACAGGTTTTAGACCTTGGAAGATCATTCCTTCACTTGCCATTTTTCCAAATGTTCTAACTTGTCTAGCTTCAAAACCTGGTAAAAGACTGATATATGGATGATCATAATCAGCAATTTGACCTAATCTTTTTTCTGTTTCCATTTGTTGAGCAATTTGTTGTCTAGCATATTCTTCACACTTTTTACGGAAGTCTGCACTGGACATTTCTTTACGGTTTACACCCAGCTTTTGAATCGCATTTTCAATTGGTAAACCATGAGTATCCCAACCAGGGAAGAATGGTGTATAGTATCCACTCATTGCATGGCTTCTAACAATGAAGTCTTTAATCACACGGTTCATTGCTGTACCAGCATGTAAATTACCATTTGCATATGGTGGACCATCATGTAAAATGAATGACTTTTCACCTTCATGATGAGCAAGAATATTTTGATAGTAATTATTTTCTTGCCACTTCTTTAAAATGCCTGGTTCTTTTTTCGCCAAATTACCACGCATTTCAAATGTAGTATTTGGCATGTGTAACGTCTCTTTGTAATCCATCTCTTAAATCTCCTTATGATGCCTATAAAAAAAGCATCCTTAAAATCTAAGGACGCTATATTGCGCGGTACCACCTTAGTTCATAGCTATCATAACTATGCCCTCAACTTTTATCTTTTAACGCAAGATTTACGAATGCTCACATGGTGATATCTGTTCATGATTTCGTATCTATTTCCACCAGCCATAGACTCTCTAATAGTCCCTCATGACAGCTTGTCCTGATCAACGCATTTTCTTTTCAGCTTCGTGAAGCCAGCCTAAATCTGGCATCTTTGGTAATTCGAAAGTATCCAGTTCTTTAACAAGTTGTTCAAGCTTTGTTTTTGTTGAGCTTTTTACAACATTTGCATCACTATATAGTCTAGATAATTCTACTAATATCTCTCTAGCTGTATATAGCGATTGACGAATAATCATATCAGCATTGTTTTGTGCTGTATCAATAATTTCATTCGCCTCACGAAGTGATAATCTGGCAATATTTTCAGCAGCTTGTTTTTCAGCATCCATAGATGTTTGAAGATCGCGACATTTATCATTCAACACCTGCATATCACTATATGCTTTCGTCAAACGGTCTTCATAAATCTTGATTTTTTTCTCAAGCTCATCTACTTCAGCAGCGTATTTATCAATTGAGTCATCAACCGCAAAACGATCATATCCATTTTTCATGACTCGAAATGTTGGTTTTGGTGAACTCATACTGCCCCTTTCAAATACTTTCCAGAAATTCTGCTACAATTCTATCCTTTTTGGTCTTGTGAACTTCCCCAGTAAATAAAAAACGCCCTCTACCACGAATAGAAATTGTACAGTTATTATTGCACAATTCATCGGGCTCGACAAGCGTTACATGGTTTACTTGCACTAAGCCCTGAATGATTTTTGCCTTTGCTTCTGCCCTGCTAATATGAGCTAAAGCTGCTACTATTGCATCTAATCTTAAACTGGAAACAATAACTGTTATCTTTTTATATTTAAACTCTTGTTCAGGGTGATTTCCTGTTAAATAAAACGATACATTAAGGTTAGCAATACGGATAAAGTTTTGAATCAGAAAATCGGCCATTAAACTTGATGTATATAGATAAATATGATTATCAGCAATCCAGAAATCGCCAAAACTATGACGATCTATTTGTAAGTGCATTAATGCCCCTAATATATCCCTATGTCCTATCTTGCGAAATCTTTGATCAATATCAGCCTGAATGCATACGATATCAGAAAAGCTATCCTCTTCATCAACAAGAAAGATAGCTTTTTTCTTTAATGCATTTTCGTAGCCACCATCATATCGAATATATGTACCTTCCTTAAATTCAGTTTGTGCTATCGCTAGCTCTTCTTCATTCAAGAAAAATGATTCTATATGACGATGTTGTTGTTCACTTTGTCGTTCTAAATCACGCAAGCGTACAAGAATAGGAATATCTTCTTTCCTATTCGTCGCCATTGTCTAGTGAAATTTCTCCATCAACACCAATTGATTTTGGTGAACATAAAATAACGTTATGACCAATCTTTTGAATCTTTCCGTCTAATGCAAACACTGCACCAGCCAAAAAGTCAATTGTACGTTGAGCATAATCTCTTTGTAAACGATGTAAATTAACAACCGCAGCTCTTCTTTGCTTTAAATGTGTTGCGATTTCTTCTGCTTCTTCAAAAGTACGAGGTTCAAACAATACCATCTTAGTGTCTTGATTTACAGATTGCTTAACTTTTGTATTACGCACTGTTTCGTAAGAACTAATTGGTGTAGTCTCAGGTTGAGTATATTCTTCCTCTTCTTCCTCTTCTTCGTCATCATCAACTGGCGCAACAAAGCCTAGTAATTTATCTTTTAATCCCATGACGATACCTCCCAAAAACATTCACATTATAGCATTATCACTGCTGATTCGCAACGAACACAAAAATGACTAGAATGAAGCTAAAACTTCTTCGTTTAGATTTAAAACAATCTTTTCTGCTAGATTTACTGCATTTTGATAATCATCTAATGTACAGAAACAATTTGAGCTATGAATATAGCGAACAGGAATACCGATAACGATACATGGAATACCTTCTGTATGAATCATACCTGCATCTGTTCCTCCACCGCTTCTTACACTTTCTTGACAAGGAATATTATATTTTTGAGCAATATCTAAAGCAAACTTTTGAAAGCGAGGGCTTGTAATCATAGACACATCAAAATGTCTTAGCATTGGTCCTTTATATAAAGCAGCTTGTACCATCCAAGGTTCTTGGAATGTATCATCAGCAGGACAGCCCTCAAAACAAATCATAATATCTGGTTGAAGGGCTTTGTAGTTAGCATATACACCACGTTCTCCAACTTCTTCTTGACTTGAGAAAGCTCCCTGAACGATACAAGGTAGTTCTTTACCATGAAGTCTTTTTAAAGTTTCAATTTCTGCTGCTACACCAATACGGCAATCAAATGCTTTTCCCATAAATAAATGCTTTTTCTCATTGTATGAGCACTTAACATCAGGAACTGCAGGTGAAGCTATACCAACTTTATAATCATTGATAGTTTCTTCAAGACTAGTACTACCACAATCTAAAACCATGTTATCTACACTTGGTGCCGCATTTTTTTCAGCAGCACTTGCAAAGTGTGGTGGTTTAGCAGTAACTATACTTTTTACATATTCACCATCTTTATTTTTAATTCTAAATGGAGAACTCGGAAAATTTGTTGGCATCCATCCACCTATTGGTAAAAACTTCATTGTGCCATTTGGTTTAACCGCCTGCACAATCATACCAACTTCATCAAGATGTGCATCCAGCATTACTTTAATACCTTTACCTTCAGGATTAATAGTCGTGCGTACATTACGTAAATGGTCTTCAACACAATCAAATTCACTTAATTCATTTTTTACAATTGTTGAAATCTCATCTTCAAAACCACTAGGTCCAAACGCATTACTTAAAGCCTGTATACGCCCAATCTCATTCATATTAGCCTTTTAAACCTTCTTCCTGACGCTGCATATTTTCTACAACAACATCATAAATATCACCAATAGATTGTCCATATTCTAGAATTTGCCATGGTTCATTCGTGTGGAAATGAATTTTGATTAAAGTATCATCACCAACAACTAATAAGCAATCTCCCTTGAAATGTTCAAGAATATAATCATGAATAGCATCTTCGGATAGATCATGTCCATCAATTAATAATTGTGTATCAAATTTAAATTCTAATTGTTCCATATTCTTAACCTCCAGAACAAAAAAATTATATCACGGAAAAAAGTTTTATAAAAAAATGGGGAACTATATGTCTTTTATCTAATACATATATAGGAGGTTTTTATGAATACATTATCAACTGTTAAAGATATAACAACAGAATTAGAAGCGGGCATTAAAAAACTATATACAAGTGAAGCCTATCAATCTTATCTTGATACAATGTCAAGATTTCACCATTACAGTTATCGTAACACTCTACTTATCTGGTTGCAGAATCCTAATGCAAGTTACGTTGCCGGGTATAAAGCATGGATTAGAGAATTTAATCGATATGTTAAAAAAGGAGAAAAAGGTATACGTATTTTTGCCCCAATTAAAGTAAAACAATTACCAGATGAAGAGGAAGAAATTATTTCCTACAAAGCAATCACTGTATTTGATATCAGTCAAACAGAAGGTGCTGATTTACCACAGGGTTTTACAAAGCAACTACTAGGAGAAATGCAGGATTCTAATGCATATATTTCTGCCATCAAAGAAATATCCCCCGTGCCAATTACCTTTGAACCACTTAGTGACAATATCAACGGATACTACCATCCAAAAGAAAAAAAGATTGTAGTTAATTCCACAATCTCTTCTATTCAAAAAGTTAAAACATTATTCCATGAGCTAACTCATGCTTTATTACATACCCCGAAAGATAATGAGCCTCATAAAGATCTTCATACTAAAGAAATTGAAGCAGAAAGCGTCGCCTATACCGTATTAAAACACTATGGTTATGATACAAGTGACTACTCTTTCGGATATATCGCTGACTGGAGTAAAACGAAAGATTTAAATGAATTCAAAGAATCCATTGATACAATAGTATCTACCTCCAATCAAATCATCAAAGAGCTTGATACTGTACTACTAAATTAACCCTCTTTCTCTTAAGAATTTTTCCAGGTATTCTACAGTTTCAAAAACAAGTTTATCGCAATGTGCTTTACGTTCAATACCAAGGGCATGACTCTGGCGAAGTAATTCACCACAGTTTACAGCACCATCATGGTTTCTCTTGAAATCTAAAACAAATTGACTGATTGTCTGCTGATCATCAATTCCAAGTAACCCAAGAACCATAAAACAGCCTGTAAGACATCCGCATGTGGAACCCATTTTCATGCCTTTTCCAAAATTGGAAGTAATACGCATAATGATATCTTCGGAAATACCTGTAACATCTTTAAAAGCTAATACTACAGTTTCTGCACAATTATGATGCACATCTAAGTCTTTTCTTAGTTCAACCGCATAGTCTAAATAGACACTCATTTTAGAGCTTCCTCTTCTTTAAAAGCTTCTTTTTTGCATAAATAGATAATAAAGATAAATAAAGGAATCATTGAAACAACTCCTGGTAAAGATGGTCCTAAAATGTGCCCTTTCGGATAATGCATTGTGAATTGTAGAGCAAATTGTTCTACTGCTGCAAATGTACCATGAGCCAGCCCTGGCACATAAATTGTTTCTGTTTTCATATGAAGCCATGTAAAGAACATACTTAACAATGTGAAATATACACATAATGTTAATATACCAGTCCATGGAGCTCCTGCATATCCAACACCAAAATCATGTCCATGAATAATTAATGGTGCATACCAAATACCCCATACAACACCACAAATGCTCATTGCTTTATATACCCCTTGTTTCTTTTCTAATAAAGGAATGAAATAAGAGTGCCAGCCAATTTCACCACCAATACCTTCAATTGCTGAAATTAATGGTCCAATCAGTATCACTTGAATAAATGCTGAAATTTTGATAGCTCCAGTTTCTGTATGAAGATAGTGAAATTGTGGATCGTAATTACCCGGGAAAATCACAAAGTATAAAGCTGCACCTAAGAAAGCTAATACTAATGGTAATACCCATGCTAATACAACATATTTTGTATCTTTACCTTCTGGTAAAGACCAGCGGATTCCACATGATTTTGTTTCCATGTGAAAATGTTGTGCCAAAATTACACCAAGAAGAGGTGCAAATGAACTAATAATCACAATTACTTCACTTAATTCTTCCTGTTCTTTTGCCGCAAATGAAAATGCTAAAAATTGTAATGCCCATCCAAATACAAATGAAACTACTAAAAATGTAATTAATTTGTTTCGAATCGCCATTTGTTCTCTATCCATATTAATCCCCCATTATTTAGACATACAGATTGAATTATATTGAAATTGATATATGAATTCAATAGAGATTTTGCTTTATGCATTTTTACAAGAATACTCATTTTTGATAACGAGATAAATACTTGATGTCCAACTGTATGCTCTATCTCTTAGTGCTTTACCTGTTAATGCATTGAAATTTTCTGCAAAACCATTTTTACTGACCATATCCAAAAAAGATTCCGCTATTTTCTTTACAAGTTTATCATAGTGACATCTTTCTAACGCTTCAAGCGTTTTTGAAAATTCTAAAAAAAGAATAAAGCTCCAGAAAACCTTAGTTTTTTTAGAACTATATTCTCAATATTTTTTCTTTTTTACAGGTACCAATTATGTAGCGCTTATCAATTTAACGTATTATCTTTCAGGTAAATGAAAAGACATGCATCATGCATGCCTTTCTGCGATTTATTTAAGATTAGGATTAGTCAACAACAGAAGTTCTTACTAGATTATATCCACCAGCATTACATCCGTTAGCTTCATATATCTTGTTGTTCCATCTATCAAATACATTTCCACATTTATCTGTTGTAAATGGTCCTCCATCATCCCAACCATTTGTTTGTTTAGTAGAGCTGTTATCTGATGATTTATTAACAGCCTCAAGAGCAGCAATGGCATCTTCGATAGCCTGTGCCATCTTGTCTACTTCAGATTGCTCCGTAATATTTTTACCACGGACAACAGCTTTGACAGCGGTTTCCACACCAGAGAAATCCTTGTAGTTATCCTTGTTCAGTGCATTTGCCTTGGCAATGGCTTCGTCGACCTTAGTGTAGTCGGCAGGTAAATAAGTCATTGCAATGGTCTGCGTATGCGTTGCCGCATCGGCGGTGATCGTTATATTGCCGGTGTATGCTTTGCAGTTATCGGCTGTTACTTCAACAGGGTAAGTTCCTGCTTCCAAACTGACAGAGCCGGTAACCTCCTGACCATTCACTTTAACAACAACATTGGTCAGACCGTCTGGCGTTACAACGAAAGAAACCGGATAGACAGCCTTTGTGATAAAATGGACATTTTTATAAAGTGCAAAGTACTGAGTACCGCTGGGAAGCAGGTCAATTTCTGTTCCTTCCGAGTCTACAGCTTTTGCATAGTTCAGGTGATAGCCATCGGCAATCACAGGCACACATTCATCGAAAATTGCAGGGATATTATTATCATTCGTATTCTTTGCATCAATCTCTGCTTCTTCTACGGTAAAAGTACCGTTACCGCCCATCGGGAATTTACCGTCAGTGGTTACTTTGGCGCCTCCTTTGATCAGAATTTTGCCTTTTGCCCATATTGCGCCGTCCGCAGTAGAGGTACAGTTTACCTCGCCTCCGTTAACCGTCAGATCACCTGCAGCATACAGACCGGGATAATAGCTTGTTGCTTTAACTTTAGATGCAACAAGTTCAATATCGCCGCCGTTTCCTTCTTGATCTTTCCAGATATATGCTCCGTTACGTCCGTCCTGGGTTGCCTTAAGCGTAACATCAGCGCCGTTTTTAATCTTCAGCCAATGGGCATCGATTCCGGCATACAAGCCGGTGGAATCCACTGTTGCCCCGTCAATTTCGACCATTCTTCCGGTTATGCCCAATCCGCCTTCAGAGTTTATTATGACCCTTGCTTTATCGGAAATCTTGACGTCAGCCCCTGTGCTAATTCCATCGTAGTTTTTCCCGATAACGTTGATCACCAGTGTTCCATCGCCGGTAATCTCGACAGAATTGCTGTAATTGAGGTATATTCCCACTCCTCCGCCGGAATCGGTTCGGGTAATGCTATTTGTCCCGGTCAACCGTATCTTCAACGTACTGGGG
>ERZ1026874.812-NODE-812-length-18287-cov-12.285213_pt1 | contig 18287 bp, 14 predicted proteins | sample MGYA00380167_ERZ1026874 | MGnify/ENA primary metagenome ERZ1026874 (study PRJEB33269, sample SAMEA4719803) | human gut metagenome | biome: human-associated habitat; feature: organic feature; material: feces | place: Cameroon | collected 2013-10 ...
CTACGGCTACGTGACGCCCTATCTGGAGCAGGTGCTAGGCATGGGCACCGTTCAGGCGAGCACCACGCTCATGGCCTACGGCGTATTCTGCCTCATCTCGAACATCCTGGGTGGATGGATCGATGCACGTTTTGGCATGAAAGCTCTGCTCGTGACTTTTGTGCTGCAAGCGGCGGCACTGCTTGGGCTGTTTGCCGTGGGCGCCGCCATGCCGCTCGCGCTCATCTTTGTCTTTAGCCTGGCAATGCTCATGTACCTATTCTCGGTCTCGTGCATCACACACTTTATGGACGTGGCACGCAGCCGCCATCCCAAGTCGATGGTACTTGCAAGTTCGGTTGAACCCATGGCGTTTAACGTCGGCATCTCGTTTGGCACCGCAGTGGGCGGCGCCGTGGTAAGCAGCATTGGTATTGCGTACGTGGGCGCCGTGGGAGCCGCGTTCTCGCTTGTCGCCTGGGCGCTTACGCTGGTGACGATTAAGTTGGCTCGCTGGGAGCGCAGGCGGGCAAGGGCGTAGAGCGAGGTTCCCTCTAAAACGTCTATCGTTCCAGTCGCGACGCTTACCTGACGACAGGCTAAGCCAGCCCCTTTAGCTGTGGTTCGATCTCATGTACTTCGAATGCACGATTTTCCAGTTTTCGTGTATCCGAAGTACACGAAATGTGCGCGGGGCACCTCAAAGGCGGCGGCAGACGCATTGTCTGCCGCCGCCTTTTATACTGGATTTTATAGATATGCGAGTCGTTTACTCCATACCCAGCAGCTCGCGCATCTGGGTTGCGTAGTTAGATGCCATATTGCCGTAGACAATCTGCACGCCGCCGTTGACATGCACGATGCCACGCGCTTCGAGCTTTTCGGTAAACTCGGCGTCATCAACCACCTTGTCACAGTCATTGAGCTGGATGCGCAGACGGGTGAAGCAGGCCTCGACAGACTTAATATTGTTGTCGCCGCCCACTGCCTCAACGATGGCGGGAATGAGGTCGCTAATCACGGTCTTGGGAGCCTTTTCGGCCTCATCGTCGGACTCTTCCTCGCGGCCGGGAGTCTTAAGGTCCTTCTTAAGAATGATGAACTTGAAGACGAAGTAGTACACCACGAAGTAGATGGGGCCGAGGAACAGGATAACCTGCCAGTTGGAGCCCTTGGCTGCACCCATAATGCCGTTAAAGATCAACGACAAGAGCGGGCCGCCGAAGGACGCGGAGCCAGCCACGTTGAACTGCAGGATATAGGTCAGCGCATAGGCAAGACCAGCCATGAGAGCGTGGAACACGTAGAGGATGGGCGCGATAAACAGGAAGGAGTACTCGAGCGGCTCGGTAATGCCGGAGAGGATGCAAGGCACCACGATGGCAATCATGAGCGCTGCGGTCTTCTTCTTATTCTTGGGAAGCGCCGTCTTGTAGAAGGCGAGCGCAGCGCCAGGCAAGCCGAACATGGCGAAGATAACCTTGCCGTTCATGACAAAACGGCTGACCTCGATGTTAAACGGCGTGCTGGGAGAGCCCAGGATCGCGTTGTAGATATTGATAGCGCCCTGAACAGTCTGGCCGTCGATGGTCTCGACGCCACCGAGCGACGTGAAGAAGAACGGCAAATAGACAAAGTGATGCAGGCCAAAAGGCAGGAGCATGCGCTCGCCGGCGCCGTAGACAAATGCACCAAAGGCACCCGCAGTCTTGATGAACTCGGACAGCGCACCGAGAGCGTTCTGAATAAACGGGAAAACAAAGGACATGACCAATGCGAGGATGCTGCATGAGAGCAGCGTCACCGCCGGGATAAAGCGCGTGCCGTTGAAAATGGAGAACACGGCAGGCAGCTCAATCTTGTAGTAACGGTTATGCAACCATGCGACGATTGCGCCCACCAGAAGACCGCCGATAACGCCAGTGTCGAGCGTGGTGATACCGAGGATCGTGCTCTGGCCCGTCGTAAGATTCGCGGGATCGATGACACCAGTCGCCGTAAGGAACGTGCCCATCACGGAGTTCGTGCACATGTAGCCCAAAAAGCCACAAAGCGCCGCGGTAGCCTTCTCGGACTTGGCGAAGCCATAGGCGAGACAAATCGAGAAGATAACCGGGATGTTGTTCATAACGATGCTGGCAGCGGCCTTGAGAATCGAAAAGAAGATCGCAAAGCCCGGAGCAGCAAGCCAGGGAACAGCTGCCGTAAGGGTGGGGCTGGTAAAGGCATTGCCAAAGCCCTGAAGGATGCCGGCGATTGGCAGGATCAGGACAGGCGTCATGAGGACTTTGCCCAGACGCTGGAACTTTGCCAGCAGCTCATCTTTGTTCATGGGATACCCCTCTTAAAGAAACGGGGCGTGCAGTTCTACAACCCACACGCCCCATAACAGTTATCAAGCGCTATGGAACTAGCTACTTAAGCTCCGGCCAGTAATCCTTATTGGCCTCGATGAGCTTGTCGAGCACTTTGCGAGCCTTCTTTGCGTCACCGACCAGACGATTAAGCGTGAGTGCCTGCAGAGCCTTCTCGTAGGAACCCTCCATCCAAGCCTCAACAGTCAGGCGCTCATAGGCGTACTGGTTCTCCATAAGGCCGCGATAGAAGGTACCGATCTTGCCAACAGCATAGGGCTGCGGGCCATTGGCGCCCACGCTTGCCGCGACCTCGACCATGGCGTCATCGGGCATGCCCTCGATAATGCCGTTGTTGGGCACGATGACAATGAAGGTCTTGTTGGTGTTGCGATAAATGGCCGAGGTGATTTCCACGATCATATCGCCATGAGCGTCGTTTTGCACAACCGAGGAGTTCTTTGCGGTGCCGACTTTGGCAACACGCTCGCACTCGGCGAACACGCGCTTTTCACGACCGTTGATAACCTCGTCGGAGCGAGTGTAGTCGGGGTCGAGGTGAGCGACCTTGTACTCGGGATACAGATAGTACTGCAGATAAGTGTTGGGCAGATAGTCGGGGAAGTCCTCGAGCATGTCCTTGACCATGGCGTAGGTATCAAGCCAGGACTGGTCACGCTGCTCGGCATCGGCAGGAAGGAAGCCGTTCTTCTCCGTGTATTCCTTAATCTGCGGGACGAGGTCATGGCCCTCTTCATCGTAGATGTGCTTGAACCAACCGAAGTGATTGAGGCCGAAGTACACGGGCTCCGTCTTGCTCATATCGCGACCGAGCAGGCGACCGTAAGAGCGCATGAGGTTGACAGGCTGGTCGCAGATGTTGAGGACGCGATGCTCATCGGGCAGGACGCGCTCGAGACCATATGCCACAATAGCAGCCGGGTTGGTGTAGTTGATAATCCACGCCTCCGGGCTATGAGCGCGAACGTCGTTGACGATCTCAACCATGTCATGCATGGAGCGCATACCGTAAGCCATGCCGCCAGGGCCCACCGTTTCCTGGCCGATGATTCCCATATGCAGCGGAATCTTCTCGTCCTTGCTGCGCATCTCGTAGCCGCCGGTACGAATCTGGCAGAGCACAAAGTCGACGTCGGTGTAAGCCTCGTCCTTATCGGTGGTGTAACCAAACTCCACACCGGGCTCCTCCTCGGCGAAGAGGATTTTACCAAACTCGCCGATCGGACGCTGGCGCTCGGCATCGATGTCATAGAGCATCACGCGGTTCAGCGGCAGAATGTCCATGTGCTTGGTCAGGGCTTTAAGAATGCCAGGGCACCACGTGGAGCCGCCGCCAACGATCACAATATTGAGCTTATCCTTCATGTTCCGTCCCTCCAGGGTTGGCTGATCGGTGTTCTCGAAGACCTTGGGCTCCGCGGTTGTCCTCGGCTTGCTTCGTTTCGATTGATATTTTGCGACATAAGGTCATTTGCGAGTCCCCGTGTGGGCCAATGCGAAACGGGGACACATGATTTCGCTCACGACACAGATATGTGTAGGCAAACACGCGCGTTTGCCCAGTTCATGGGCAATAGGCAATCTTGACCGATTACCGATTTCTCACCTGGCTACACAAAGCGGTACCATATGTACGGCGAGGTGCGAGGGGCTGAAACATCTTATGAAAGATCAAGAATCTTTTTATGATCATGTGCGAGCTGGCGAGAGCAAGCTCAACGATCTCGAAAGCGAGATCATGCGCTACATCATCGAGCTGCGTGATGATATTGACGATGTCACGCTTAAGAGCGTTGCTGAACGGTTCTTCGTCGCTCCCAATACAATCGTCAGGCTTGCCCATAAGCTTGGCTTCTCGGGGTTTACGGAGCTCAAACAATCGTATTCCGCCTCGCTCGACCGCAATCGATTCACTATCGAGACGCTTCCGCTCGACACCCAGCTCGTACAGACCAAAGATCTGCTTAACGACCGGGTCATCGATTCGGTTGTGAACCTTATCCAGGACGCCTCGCATATCGTGTTCTTCTGCTCGGGCTTTTCGAAATACCCATGCCTCGAGATGGCTGAAAAGCTCAAAATAATGGGCAAGAATACCGACACGCTCAGTGAACGCCACGTCATGAGGCATTACGCAGAACTCCTCGGCAAAAACGACCTGGTCTTCAGCGTTTCCGTAAGCGGTGAGACGCAGGTGTCCATTGACGCCACATCGATAGCCAAAACGCGCGGATGCAAGGTCGTCACACTCACCGGCTTTTCTCGAAATTCTCTCTCGAAACTAGCCGACTACCCGATCTACACCGTGCAAAAAGAAATCCGCTTGGGCAGCATGGACCTCGACAGTCGATTGATGTTCTATTACGTTTTCGAATTGATATTTGAGCGTTACTTCAAACTGGCCAAGAAATAAAACTCTGCATGCGCCCGGCTTCGACTCTTTAGCAGCCTTCTATATGAAAGGTATCGTCCTATGCAACGCGTACTGTTTATCTGCCATGGGAATATCTGCCACTCGACGATGTAACCGCTGATTAACAGGCATATCAAGCATTCAAATCATCTGGCTTACTACCTTTTTACTACTCATAGAGGCTCAGGCACGACAGGCCAGATGGTTCCGCTTTTCACAACAGCCTACTTTTTCGACCGTTCAACAGGTCAGTAGATTAAATAGTTCATCGACATGCTAGAGTTGTACCTGCTACACAGCTCTAGCATTTTTATGCTTGCGCTTCACAACTGAAGACACTCAACCAGCGACAAGGAGGGGTATTTGCCCTTTCTCCTTGCTGGTTCGTGCTATTGCGAGGCGCTCGGAGCTGTGTAGCAACTGTGGGTGGATACTCCTCCTTTTCGTGCTGCACATTCCGCTCTTCGGATGAGTCTCCTTCCACAGCGTTTACCAAGTGTCGGAGGAAGGAACACACACCATGAAACAATCAGCTCCCCTCGCCGCGGTTGTGGGGCTTACCCTAGCTTTAAGCGTCACTGGGTGCACTGACCCTTCGGTGTCTGCAACGATGAAGTCCATTGACTCTATCGGAACCGTATCTATCGAATCAAAGGATGCCATCGACTCGGCAAACAAGCAGTATGATTCCCTTGATAAAGAGCTTAAAAAAGAAGTTGAAAACTACGATGAACTGAAGAGCGCAAACAAACGTTACGACCAACTTCTCTATAGCGAAATCACCAAGGAAATCAGCCATTCTCAAGAAATTCTGAGTTCATATTTTGCCCAGCAGTTCGATACCAAAGAAATCGAAGCTGCAAAAACAGACGCGCAGGCCGCACTGGATGCTTCTGATACTGATGGTTACTACAAAGTCTACAAGGCATTGAAAAAAGCCGACAAGGAACTTGATACCTATATTAAGGACGAAAAGAAGAAATCCTACAGCATGGAAACGTACGGCGGAGATAACCCCTTCAGGCTGGAAGAGTCCGACCTTCCTCAGGAATGGCTCTTCTCTCCGATTAAAATGCAAACTTCAGCACATCCCAGCCTTGTTGCTAGCCGCAAGGAAGCAACCGACCTTCCCACATACATCATGTTGTACATCAATAACTCTTCCCGCAAATACACATACGAGCTGAATCAAATCCCGACTAAGGAAATCAAAGTTCAGGACGAGAACGGCAAGATAAAGACAGCGCTTGTCAATACTGAGGTAAAGTTTACAGCCGCCTTCAACCAAGCAGCAAATAACGATCCCAACAAAGAATTAAACGAGCGTCCCGCTTATTTCTTTGCAAGGGCAAAGGACAACGCAATCGTCCTCGCTCTCCAAAACTATGACGGCGAAGACTATTACGTTCTCTATACATCTGGGAACTAAACAAGGTATCATCGTTGCTCTTAAAATGTCACAACCATCCAAAAGACTTATCGGCCCTTTTTGATTTGAGTATTTATTCTCATCCTGTTCCCAATCTGCTCTACAGAGGAAACCCTCTGCCCACAGAAATTATTTTGCTCCCCAAACACAAGGTAAGAGGGACTGGATATGAAGCCGAAGCGCAGCGGAGGCGTAAATCCAGTCCCTCTTACCTTGTGTTTGGGGGCAGCAAACGCAGTAATGAAACCGAAGGGTTCATTATGAAGTGCGGTAGAGCAAGGCGAAGCCGCACAGCCCGAAGGGCGGAGACAAGTAATTCCATCGCTCCGGCCGTTCAGCATGCAACCTAACTCATCGTGCATCCTTTTCTCGATTATTTATATCAACGTAAGGGGAAGCGCCATCGAGGCGAACGAACCAATCAGTTAATGCCAGTTCAACTTCCTCGTTCCCTCTTAGAGTCTCCTCATCCACGTGATAGATGTCATCGGCGGATATATCAAAAAGATCAATTATCTCTAGCAATTCGTCATCGGCGATAGCGTGAAACCGCTCTTCAGCTTCTTCCCTTTTCCTGTTCGACGACTCCCGAATCCAGCTTAGGGTATTTCCAACGCTCTTTTGGTTTATCGCTAGCTGAGAATCTTTAAATTGTTTGTCCGTCACATCACAAAGGTCATCAAACGGCTTAATTTCCCAGAGATAGTACGAAGCCGTAAAGCCCAGAGTTTCTTTCATTAACTGGTTGAATCGACGGTACAATTCTGCGGCGTTATACAGCGAGAGATACGAAACGCCAAGCTCCTCCCTTGCCGTAGACCACAACTCGCTACACTTTTCATTCTCTTCAACAGTCGCTTCTCGACTCTGGCCTCCCGGCAGGCATACCCATCTAGTTTTACAGCAGGTCTCCAAATATCCAAATTCCGCAAGCCTTCTCAAAGTTCTATCCAAGACGCCTCTTGCAAAATCTCTCGCATGGCAGACCACTCGATTGTAATGGTAGAAATTTGACTTTGATGTACCCGCCAGCACCCCATGCCTCTCGGCTTCATGCAACAAGCGCTTGCTCTCGCGACTATTTACTGGGCTTTTCTCGGGCATAAAGCCGCATAGAGTTAGCAAGGTGTTCATTGTGTACAGACAAGCCCCCGATTTCACATCGTCCTCGTCAGTACTCGCCCCATGGTGTGCGCCCCAGATCAAACAATTTAGAATATCAGCACTGTATTCGTCATTCGTTCGGAATGGCTGAGGCTTTTCTCGTAAAAAGACCTCAGTGATAACTATTGCGTTTCTCGATACTTGTGGTGCCTTTTTCCAGTCGAAAAAACGCCTTAGCTCTTTTTCTTGCGCCTTTCTTGTGTTTCCTTTTGCTGGCTTCATGCCTACCGACCTACACAGTTCAGCGAAACTGTTGAATATAGACCCGACTTTGATGTTCTTGCAGTCAGCGGCACTTAGAGACATTTCTCACCTCAACTAGATTTATTTACATATAATCAGGTGTACAAAACCCCCTCTATATATTTTATTCTTATTTAAATATAGATTACTTTATATATAGATTACTTTTTGTACACCTGATTAGACGCCTGCGTACGGGGCATTCCCGTACGCAGGCGCTGCTGTCTATTAATACTGTTCAGCCTCGTGGCATTCCAACAAATCTTCTAAATCAATCCAAGGCAAATCTCGGAAGCGCCTACCGAATAATCTCACGCATTTGTCCCCATCGCCTTCATCTCTTCCATATTGAGACAAATCCCTCCTCGCCTCGCTTCTTACGACCTTGCGGATCATTTCGTCATAGGTCGCTTCACGCCCCTCCTGTCTCAGCATTTCCATATAACTATTTGCCTCGTTGTAAAGGTAATTGGCTCGCCCTGATTCATATCCTGTTACGACCAGCTCAAACAGTTCTTCGTAGCTGCCCCATTCTGGCTCTCTCGCTAAAATGTCACTGCATGATTCTTCATCCTCAATGAAGTCCAGTAAATCTGAGGGCAAGTCATTCAATGACTCATATTCGATACCCATCCTCTCGGATAGGTTGCGAAGCCGGTCGCATCGTTTCTCTTCCAACGATTTACATAAGTCAGTGAATTCATTGTGCTTTGGATGAATTGACTGTGCGCGGTCGTTATCCACTATTTGTTTTGTTTTCTCCCATATGGCCTTGAGCCTCTCATCTTCTTCTATTTCAAGCATAGGATTGGTGCCAGAGGCATAAACGACAACGGCTTTTTCGTACTGCATCTTCTTTGCATTGCCAAACAGCTCTCCCACTTTTTTCGCAATCAGCTCAATCTTATCTCCATTGCGGAGCGTCTCCTCCATTGAGCCTCACCGCCCTTTCCGTCCCGCAGTTTGCCGTTTGTTTATTTGGCTGCATTGATTCTCTTTATTCCCCTTTTTTCAGCCTCCCTATATAGGGTGCTTCTACTAATGCCAGTCTTTTCGCATATCTCTTTGACTGACTTCGTTCTGTCGTTTTCAAATAGATAGAGAGCCATGTTGAGAGCGTCTTCGTCAACATTAGGCCTACCGAACTTCACACCTTGCTTCATAGCGGCCTCCCTACCCTCAGCAGCGTTCTCAAGGATGATCTGCCTCTGGAACTCAGCAATGGCTGACAGCATATGAAATATCAATTTACCTGCTGGAGTGGTTGTATCGATAGCCTCTTTCTTGCTATGAACCTCGACATGCATCTGTTCGAAGGTCTCCATAAGGTCAATTAGGTCTTTAGTACTCCTGCCAAGTCGAGACAGCTCAGTGATATAGACTTCATCGCCCTCGCGCAGACGAGAGAGCATATCTTTCAGAGCAGGACGATTGGCGTTCTTGCCCGAAGCCTTATCGATAAATATCTGGTTATCCTTTAAGCCAAGCTCATGCGCATATTCAAGCTGCCTTGCCTCGTTCTGTTCCTTTGTTGAGCAGCGAGCGTAGAGAAACTTCATCGCTTGCCTCCAATTCCTATATGTCTCAAAAGTCCTATTAGTATTGTATATTGGGACATATACTTTTGGAACATCTTTTAGGACATTATTTGATTCAAACGACTCACTTGGGGAGTGGTATTTCCCGTGTCTCAAATGTTATGAATTTTGGGATGGAGCAGGTATGCTTCTTTCAACTGAAACGCCTACGCTATCCACATTTTTTTGCGGATAGCGTAGGTAACACATCCTTGCTAGACAACAACCAGCTTCCTGATTGCTCAATCAAGAGCTTAACAAGCCCGCGTCAAGCGAGACAGGCCATGACTTCATATTCGATGAGCTTGGGGGTCTTTTACACTTTGAAAGTATCTTAGCCTTATCAAACAGCCCCCATGTGGTCGAACTAAACACGGCCCATGCTTGAAATCCGCCCGTTCGACCGTCCGTTTGCATACGTAATTGATTAAAGGCATAACGAGGTGGCAAAGATTCTTAGGCCAACAAGTAAACGGGTACGCCATTTGGAATCGTTGTCTGGCAACGGATATCGCTTAGGCGGTCGGGCACTTCTCTCTAAGTTGCTGAATAGCTTTCGCAAACAAAGTAAATCCGCCACTTGTTACGTAAATAAGAAGCAGCGGATTACCCTCTTTGATTTGAAATGTGAAACGAGTCGACCAGACCGACCAATTGCGGCTAGTACATTATCAGCTCACAGGAAACGCGCTGAAGCGAATGCATGTCAACAGAGCCCTCCTCTAAATCTGGTTCAAATGTTGCTTGATATTCACATTCAAATGAAGTCGATTGCTTGCGTTTAGACGAGCTGCTATACCAGCCTGCGTTTTCACGAGATTCAACAGTGACAGTAAAGGCTTCGCCCTTTTCTTCATCATCTTCAATCGAAACGCTATCCAACGCCAAGCTCACTTCCAGCTTAGACGGATCAATCGCCCAGTTGCTTGCCACTTTGTCGTATATCGCGTCAATCGTCTCCTCTTTTGCCAGCAATTTAAGCACTTTTAACTTGGAATCCTCGGAGAGCTTGGAATAGTTGAGGGACGTAAAGCTATTGAGCCTCTCCGTATAATTGGTTGATTTTTCTTCCCATTCGTCCAAGTCAACCCACTCGTCGTACTCATACAGGCTGTTATTTTCTTCAAATGTCGATAGCCCTTTTTCTGCATTATCCCGAGGAAGAAACACCGCCGAATACCAAACCATTGAGAGAATGATTCCGATGAGCAGTGCTGGCACGAAGAGCCTGATCGCCTTTTTCTTGGTTTCAGCCTGTTTCTCTTCTCTTTTCCGTCTTTCGGCTTCTTCCCTTTCTTTTCGATCCGCCCCTTTTTGCGAGAGCGTTTTTAAGTCCTCAAGTTCTGATATATATGCCGAAAGGTCTAACCCGCATAAAACGCAGCGCTTGGTCTCAACGTTAATCTGGCCACAGGGGCAAAGCGTCCAACCATCATTTCTCTCAATGGAATATAGGGATGCTCTACGTGAATCCTTGCATCCCAGTTCTCGAAGCTCGCTTACCCGCTCCTCCAAAGCCGTTGAGGACAACGACAACGCGCAGGGCTTACGCACCTTCGAAAGAGGCAGATGCGAGACCCACTGCCCTGAATCCCGCTCCACAGACTCAACTTTGACCTTCGCTGCAATCGCATCACCCGCTGAGAGAGCAACGGGTTTAGCGGAATACGTCATTCCTGAAAATACGTCAGCATCCAAAGGATTCAGGCATAGGCTCTCTTCCGACCCGTCACCGTAAGCAACTGTAATCGTGACCTTAAACGAGTTTATTTTCTCACCCGAGATATTCAAAAATCTCGTCTGAATATAGGCCTCGCCCGTATCGGTATTTCTTGCAATCTGGAGTGCATCGAGCAGAAGAGGGCACCCTTCTTCCCATGTTATTTCGGGAGTATCATCTGTCGGATCAATTCGATACACAACTTTAAATCCGCTCATGGACACCCCCTAGAGTTTCGGAAGATTGGGCAGGTCGCCCTGGTCATCCCCACGCTTAGGAGAGGCTGAGGAAATCTCGTTGAGGCACCTGACTACTTCACTGAACCCGAGCATGAAGAGTCCACCAATAGCGGAACCAGCCGCACCCATTAGCTGGATATTTGCAGAGAGCTTACCCACCTCTTCAAAGTACCCCGACGCATCCGCCATGGCACCTACGCCCGAGAAGAATTCGATAACCCCAACGACGATGGCAATGATGCCAACGATGCAAAGTGCCTTACCGATACCGCTTTCCTGACTGAGATTCTTTATCATGGCATTCTTCCTTAATCCGACAACAACCGAACGTATTAAATGGAAAGATGCCTCCTGTTGCAGCGGTTGGGAGGACATCCATCCACAGTCACCACAACCGCTCAGCACTCGGTATAACGAACCAGCCTGAGAGAAGGACAGATGTCCTCCCAGTCACTGGTTCGCTTCTCTTAAGTTGTGAGTGCCCTCATGTAAAACATGATTGCGGTTGTGGTGATTTAAATCTTAGCATCGAACCCGATGCACAAACCTTTGCCTGAACGCCAAATCCGCCAACGGGTCTTTTCCCTTGCCAGCCTTTCAATGCCTAATTACGGTTGGTATCGAGCAGAGCACCAGCAGCCTAAAATGCCTTTAATCTTGGTGCCCTGAGAAATGCTAGCAGGAAGCGGTGCCGTTCGCCCTTTTACTCAAAATGAAAGCCCGTGTCCTTGATACAATCTCATCTACCACACCGCAACATCCATATATTTGGATGGAGCTTCACAATGGCATAGCTGCCGCTTTGCGTATGCAAACAGGCGAATTGGAGGGCACCCGCCTTTCAAGGTCTGTTCGCATATGCATGTGAAGCCTTGCGGTGTGGTAACTGTGGTAGGTGTCCTCCACATCGCTTTATTTAGTTGATGTGCTTCTCCCCTTCCACTTTTATCGGGATTCCTTTGGAAGGAGAGGTCATGCCCCTTATCAACTGCCCAGAATGTGGAAAGCAGGTTTCGGATAAAGCTCCAACCTGCCCAAATTGTGGCTTTCCGCTGAACAGCATCTCCAGCAACGAAGCAACCAGCGATACAGAAAGCGCTCAAAGCGATCAGCCAGAATCTGTGACCGAGAAGCAAAAAGATGGCTCCTTGAATGAAACGCAGGACAACAATAAGCTCCCCGATACTCAAGCGAAAAAGTCAGCACAAGAGGGTCAAAAGAAAAAGAAGCAGGTCGTTTCAGGCAAAATGAAATTGACAGCAGCAGTACTCGGCATAGTTGCAGTCGCAGAAATTGTCGTTGGAGCCATGCTTGCATCGAACATCATCTGCATACACGATTGGAGCGGAAACAACTGTCGCGAAGTTAATCACTGCTATAAATGCGGGAAAGTCGATCCCAATGGAAAGATTGACCCCGATGCACACAGCTGGAGCTCCGCAACGTGCACCGAACCGAAAACTTGTGGCAAATGCGGGAAAACCGTCGGAGAGAAAAATCCAGACAATCATTGCTTCGAAGACAGAAGCGATGGTTCAAAGGTCTGCGTGCGCTGCGGAAAGATAATTCCAGCCCCGAATAGCACCGATGAAGCGGGGGACAATAGCTCTTCAAACGTAACTAGCCAGTCATCTGAAGATAGCAATCAAACCGCGACAGAGGAGACCACCCCTTCCGCATTTTCCTTTTCCCCTAGTTCCTTCAATGGAAAGCTCAAAGGCAATCTAGACGCAGACGTTATCGACAAGAGCACCGATGAGCTTATTTCCTATGTGTTTGTTGATGACATAAAGAACCCCGATATGTACGCAATGCTCTCTTTTACGACAATGGACGGGCAGAGCAATCTGACAAAGAGCAGCAGGTATGACAGCTCCTGCAACCCGTCCCCCATCCTTATGATTGACACCACAAAATGTGACTCAGCGATTGTCGCACGCGGATTCGTGATGGCTTGCGATTCCTCTCTCTCGAAAACCGATGCTCAGGAAGTCGTTACGAACCTCGCAAACAGTGTCGAAGGCGACAATGGGTCTACAAGCAAAAACGGGATTACATATCTTGTTGCCGGTGACGGTGAGAAAGTCATGCTTAGGGCAACAGTCGCATAGACTCCTCAATCCACACTATGCAATGTCTGGCACCGTAGCGCACTTCGCTATGGTGCCCTTTCTTTCAAACTGCGATTTCAATTGATGTCCACTCAACCTATGGCAAAAATGCACGCTGAGAGCGAAATTCAGGCTTGGAATTGCGCCGATGGACACTTACTCCAACCCCAGCCTCAACGGGGCAAATAGGCCTCATTTCCTTTGATTTAACCCAATAAACGAACCCTTTTACCATGGCATAGACAACCCCATAGCTACAATTATGTTGCCGTGCTTGAGTCTCTGAAAGGAGATCCAAGCTATGTCGAATAGGAAAGATAACAAGGGTCGAATTCTCCATCGCGGAGAAGGCCAGCGCCCAGACGGTCGCTACTCGTTCAAATACACCAATTGGATGGGAAAAACCTGCTTTGTCTATTCGTGGACTTTGACAATTCACGACCAAACGCCGCACGGCAAAAAGAGAGACCTCTGCTTAAGGCAGAAAGAACAGCAGGTTCAAAAAGACCTCTTCGACCACATTGCACCTGAGAACATGAACGTCATGGCTCTGGTTGAGAACTACCTTGCGACCAAGGTTGCGGTACGAAAGACAACTGTTAGCGCCTATAAAACTGTCACCAATTACCTGAAAACAGATAGCTTCAGCAAAGCCAAAATATCAAACATTACGGTGTTAGATGCAAAGAAATGGCTTATCCACCTTCAGCAAGATGTTGGAAAGGGATATAGCAGCGTCTGTAGCATCCGAGGCGTACTCAGACCAGCTTTCCAACTGGCTGAAGAATGCGGGATTATAAGACGCAACCCTTTTAACTTCGAACTTATCAATGTTCTGGTCAACGATACGGTATCCAGAGAATCGTTAAGCGTTAGACAAGAACGACTATTCCTTGAATTTATGCGCTCGGATCATCACTTCTCGCGCTACTTTGAGACTTACTTTATCTTGCTGAACACTGGACTCAGAATTTCTGAATACTGCGGCCTAACCTTTGATGACATTGACTTCGATAGCCACTGTATACGTGTTCAAAAGCAACTCCATCGCGCGAGAGACATGCAGTATTACATTGAAGAACCCAAGACAAAATCAGGAATCAGGTATATCCTTATGACCGCTTCTGTCGAAAAGGCCTTCCGCAGCCTCATCGAACAGAGGGCGCAGCCAAAAGAAGAACCTGTTATTGATGGGGTTAGAGGCTTCATCTGCCTAGACAAGAATGAGATGCCATGCGTTGCCCTGCATTGGGAACATAGGCTCAAACACGCCATCATCAAGCACAACCGCATCTATAAGGAAGAGCTGCCTCATATAACTCCCCACCAGCTCAGACACACTTTCTGTAGTCGAATGGCACGCGCTGGCATGAGTCCAGCAAAGCTCAGATACATTATGGGGCACTCAGATATCAGCACTACCTACAACGTCTACACCCATCTTGGACTTGAAGATATTCAGGATGAGATGCTTGCTATTGAACAAAACCGCAGGTAGATATTGGTAGTAAAAATTTGAGTCGTACTACGTTTTTACTACTTTCGCTTTTACTTTTGACTGATTTCCCGCCTTAATAAAGTGGATTATCTGCCCTACATTGGGGACTAAATTCTTGAAACATTCAATTCGATGCAAGCAATATAGGTGTTGGGATTAATGGCTTCATCTTGCTATCATCGCAGGTAGATACAACTGTTAAGCCTGCCTCCTTGTTACATTGGAAGCAAGCGTAGGCGCAACAATCGAGTCCATCGATACCGATTGAAAAGGAAACCGCACATGCAACGCGTACTGTTTATCTGTCATGGGAATATCTGTCGCTCGACGATGGCTGAGTCGGTGTTTACCGAGCTAGCGCGCCGCGCTGGGCGCGAGGCGGAGTTTGTCATCGACTCCGCCGCGACCTCGACTGAGGAGATCGGCAACCCGCCGCATCATGGCACCGTTGCCAAGCTGCGCGAGGTCGGGATTCCCGTCGTCGCGCATCGCGCTCGTCAGGTGCGCCGCGCGGAGTATGGCGACTGGGACCACATGGTCTATATGGATAACGAGAACGCCCGCGGCTTGCAGCGCATCTTTAGCAAGGACCCCGAGGGCAAGATCTCTCGCCTGCTCGATTGGACCGATCGCCCCGGCGACGTGGCCGACCCCTGGTACACCGGCAATTTCGATGCCACCTACCGCGATGTGCTCGCCGGCTGCACCGCCATGCTCGAGCAACTGTAGGTTCGCGAGCGCGCGAACCGCGCTATCAGCATAAATCGAGCGTGGATTTTCTCCCACTTTGAGCGTTCAAGCGTACTTAAAACGGGAGAAAATCCACGCTCGGCGGGAGGGACTGTCCCTTTGTCACATTCGGAACTGACTCTAGACAGGTTTGACCTCCAGCCTTATCCCCTCGTCATGGGAGTCGCCCAAAACATCCGAAAGGGCCCAAGTCGCATACAGGGGCAGATAGAGAACGGCGCCGTCGCGCTCAACGTTGCCTCTCGAGAAAACAATCCCGCGCTTTACGCCATACTCGGCCGTTTCAAGCACATGGTTCAACGCGGCGTGCGCATGGTAATAGGAGCCCGATTTAACCTCAATCGGAACAGCCGTTCCATCCGGGCCGTCGACCACAAAGTCCACTTCACCGCGCTTTTTTGTCTGATAGTAGTAAAGCTGGCGATTTTGGGCAGCCAGCTGCTGAGCCACCACGTTTTCGTACACGCCGCCGAGGTTTGGCTCCTTGCTGTCGAGGTACGCCGCCTGGGCGACCCCGATAGGATAACGGGCCATCAGCATCCCGGTATCGGACTGGTACAGCTTGAACTGGGACGGCCGTGCCGTCTTAAGCAGTGGGGACTTGGGCTCGGTCACGATGTCGGTCTTGAGAGCAACGCCGGCATCGACAAGCCATACAAAATCTCGCTGATACTTCTCGTAGTGAGCCTTGGGGTCAATGGAATTGAGCACGAAGCGCTTGTTTTCGCCCTCGAGCATAATAGGGAGCTGATCGTAGATGCTCTGCACCTGAAGGGCTCGCCCGCTTGCATACTTGGAGATATCTCGCCGGTACTGTTCGTTGAGCTCTGACTGTAGCTGACGAACAGAGGCAAGGTCGCCCTGCGTGTCAAGGAAACGCTGCACGACCTCCGGCATTCCGCCGACAACGGTATAGGTCCTGAAGTTTGCCATCATCGCGTCATGAATGTAATCAGGAACGGGCCTCTCGCTGATACACGCGTCACGTATCGTTTGGCGAGCCCCCTCGCTCACCCCGATTGCCCAGCAAAACTCCTCAAAATCGAGCGGGAACATCCTAAGCTCGTGAACATACCCCACGGGATAGGACCTGACGCCCTTGAACTGAGTCCCGAGCATTGACCCCGAAAACGCCCAGCGGCACCTCCCGTCCTCAACAAGGAACTTTGCCATCGTCATGATGTCGGGGGCCTCCTGGACCTCATCGATAAACACGAGCGTTTTGCCTGGTGCAATCGACTTTCCCGAAAGAAGCGTCACCCTGCTGATAAAATCATCGGCATCCCGCGCCTCGAGAAGAGCATCTTTTGCCTGGCGATTTTCCATGAGGTTGAGCTCGATGTAGGTTGCATGGCTGGCTTTGCCAAATGCGCGAATCGAATAGCTTTTGCCGATCTGGCGAGAACCCGTGATGAATAAGGCCTTTTGCTCGGCAGACTTCAGCCAACGCTCCAGCTCTGCCGCTATTTTCCTACGCAGCATAGGCTCTCCCCTCAGTGTCATCAAATGAAATGCAAAGTTTTATACGCTTGATTATCAATGAAACGCAGAATTTTTAGAACCTAAAATCGGATGAAATGCAGAGATTTGAGATTAGAAGCAAAAAAGAAGGAACACCACCCGCGAATGTGACAAAGGGACTGTCCCTTTGTCACATTGCGCTCGACTACTCGTCGACGATCTCGGCAAGCCAGACGTTCAGCGTATCAATCTCGGGGCAGCAGAACTTTGCCGTACCGGGCTCGTTACCGGGCACGGTTCCGCCATAGCGCAGGATATCGATATAGGGAAAGCCCACATGGCAGGCCATGGCGCACATCTTGCCGCGGTCGCGATCGAAATCAAAGACGTCGCCCGGCTTGTGACCATGATGGCAGCGGCACGTCCCCAGCTGGTCCACACAGCTCACGCGGATACGCGGACGCTTGCCACGCGGGGCGCCGAGCGGCTTGTTCTCGTCGGCGAATCCGTCGGCACCGCCCTCGCCAGCGCTACTCATGGTCGATCACATCCAGGCAGGCCTCGATGGGAAGGCCGGCCGACTTGTCCTCTTGGTTGGCATTGCGCTCGATAAGCTCAGCCACCACACGCATGGCATCGGACGTCGCGCGCTGCAGACTCCAACCTGCCATAACGCGGCCCATGAGCACCGCCGAGAACGTATCGCCCGTACCCGGGAAATAGACCGGAATGAGCTCAAAGGGAATCGTGAAGTACTCCCCCGCCACATGGTCGTAACCGATAACCGCGTTCGTGCCATTTACCACGGCGCTCGTAATGACCACCGACTTGGCACCCAGCTCGCGCACGGCGTCCACAAGGGCGCGGGCCTCATCGGGCGTGATCTGCTCTGCAATAGGCGTATCGGCGAGCAGACAGGCCTCGGTGTAGTTGGGCACCGCGTAGTCTGCGCACTCCAGCAGATGCCGCATAAGGCCAATCGTGGACTCGGGCACGCCCGCATAGAGCTTGCCGTTGTCGCCCATGATGGGGTCGACGAACACCTTGGTGCCCTTTTGCGCGCGACGGTGGCAGAAGTCCGAAATGATGCGCGTCTCTTCCTCGGTCACGATAAAGCCGGTGGAGATGGCATCGAACTCAAAGCCGAGCTCCTCCCAGATGGCGAGGCTCTGGCGCACGTACTCGGTGGTGTCGTGGATGTAGAACTTGGGGTAGTTGAGCGTGTCGGAAACGAGCGCCGTCGGCAGGTTATGGATACGGTAGCCCATGTGCGACAGCACCGGCAGCATGGCGGAAAGCGCGACCTTGCCGTAGCCGCACATATCGTT
>ERZ1026874.815-NODE-815-length-18192-cov-8.203562_pt1 | contig 18192 bp, 18 predicted proteins | sample MGYA00380167_ERZ1026874 | MGnify/ENA primary metagenome ERZ1026874 (study PRJEB33269, sample SAMEA4719803) | human gut metagenome | biome: human-associated habitat; feature: organic feature; material: feces | place: Cameroon | collected 2013-10 ...
ACAAGGCCATCGCCGCGGCCTTCGAGCTCGTCCGCAACGAGCTGGGCGTGGAGCCCACGGAGGCGTAAGGGCCCAAAACGGGCCTCTTCGCGAGCCGTGAGAAACACACGCGGGCACGCTAACGCCGGCGGGAGCGATTTCGCCCCTGTCGGCGTTTTAGTATGGAGACGGAATTGGCTGTTCTGTCCATTATCTAGCCGAGGTTTTACAGGAACACGGCCTGCCGCAAAGGCAAAAATCGAAAGTATGCGGCAAATTCAAAACATGCCGAGCACGCCAAAATACTGCAACGCCTCTACCTGCGGTTTCTTTGCGCAAAAAGGGCCGTGTGCTCGGGAGTCCCAGAATTTGCCGCATACTTCCGTGCAGTGATTCCGAAAGTGCGGTGAAAAATCGAGATCGGCCGACCAGACACCGGTTTTACACTTCCGCGACCTGCGATTTTGTTGCAGAAAATCCGGTTGTGCTCGGAGGTCCTCGATTTTTCCCCGCACTTCCGCAAAACACGGCAGTACTGGAGCGTCCTGAAGCGAAAACCGCGACGAAATCCGCCGGAAACAGTCCCTTAAACGCAAAAACCGCCTTTCGGCGGTTCCCACGGACCAAGCTGGACGTACCGTCGCAAGGCCTCATCACAGTTGAAACTTTAAGAAATAACCCAATCCCAATCAATCATTATCCAGATGGAATGACAACGGTCGAGTTAAATAGAAAAGCTGATCTGCGGAAGATAAAGCGGCCCCCACACTCCGCCAGCAGCAACATTCTCAATAATGCCCTTTGCATAGGAATACAGGTCTTGCATGCCGAAGCTAAGCGCCTCCCTATCAAATGCTTCGTCGTCTAAATCAGACGGAGCACGATAGATACCGGACACGGATATTTCGGAACGGTAATAGTGCCCCTCATCACTGGGAATGAGCTCTATGACGAGGTTGAGCTGCCGAAATCTAGTTCCATTTTCGTCAGTGAAGGCATTCGTTATGTCATTTCTAACGTTAAACTCACCGTCTGACTTATTAACTCCCTCCTTCGGGGTCATTCCGCCATCAAATGAAAACCTATCGACTTTTTTAGACATGCATGTAATCGACGAAGACTCAATGCGCTGCTTCTTCAGAGAGTCCATTTACATCTCCAATCGGAAGAGATTCTCATCAACCAAAGGATCAGAATCCCTATAAGCAGGAACTTTTCCTCCTGGTATTACAGACAAAAGCGACGAGCTAAGACTTGCACTCCTCTCATGAGGAGCCAAGCCGAGATATCTGCGAACCTCAGGAACATCGCGAATGAGCCTCATAAGGGTATTAGCAGTAATAGATTGTTGCGATGCGCCGTTCTCCCAACGAGAGGCCGTGGGCTTCGAAACCCCTAATAGTGACTCAAACTCATGCTGAGTCAAACCAAGATCAGAGCGCAAATCCTTTATATCCGAAGGAGATAAAAGTTCATGAGCCTTAGCATATTGGGAAGCCAATGCACGGGCGAGCTTAGTCGCCTCCGCAGCGGTCATTTCATCGTTGCCGCACTCGCAAACATAATGCTCAATTCCTTTTACGGTAATTTTCTCGCCACGGTAAATTTCAGTCATTGGCGCCGTGGTAAATTGCATTTCTTTGCCACATTCCATGCAACGCATGACTCCTCCTTTAATGAATGTATCCATCGATGTTCGCAGACAAAACGTTTAAATGCGCATTGCCTTCGAAATCGATTGAAAACTTAACGTACCAATCCTCGCATTCAAAACCTCGGCACACGTAGACATCTGCGTAAACATCATGCAGAGGCCCATCCATATCGAGCGCGATGGATTTTCTAAAATCGTCAGGCTTCAGATAATCAAATAGGTCAGCAAGGAAATGATCGATGTCCAAATAACCAAACTGATTCATCAGGTGTCTACGCACCCTACCATTTACAATCATCTTTCCTGAGCGAGCCAAAGACTTCGCTTCGTCAAGTGAATATGTCGGTCGGAGCTTGGTTCGGTTCATAACCACCCCTTAGTTAGCATAATGCTAACTATATTCGTCTAGTTGCCAATTGGCAACTCAATATAGCATTCCAAACCAGGCGCATTAACGCCCATTTTTTGCGTCCATCCGGAAGGATGCATCAGTCTTCTTCAGGATTCCGTTGCCAAAACGACATACGGCCAGTACGTCATACATTGCATGCATGAAAAAAGGCAACACCCTCTTGTCGAAAGCGTCACCCTTAAAGCTCCCAAAGAGCTTTTGTATTTAGGTTCGCACCCTAAGAAGCGTATATCGACGACCTGATGGGCGGATGCCTCTATATGAACGCAGCAAAGTTCCCGGCCAAGCCAACGCTACCCATTACACGCCTTGGCCAGCAGAACAAGCCTCTTGGCAGCATCATCGAAAGACCCCACGGCGTAATATCCGTCTTTATCCTTGCCAATGCACCCAACAAAAGGAGAGGACAAGAACTCAAGCATTTCCCCAACCTCACTGATCGACAAGTCTTCAATTGAGGACGTTCCGTTTTTCATGAACCAGTAAACATCCCGCTTAGACATCAAGCCACCAAATTCTTTATCTTCGTTTTGAGAAAGCAACGCCCTGAGCACCAAATCGAGCAGTTTGGTCGTTCGCCTAAAGCGGGCAATGGCGGGTTCCAATAAACCAAGATCGATAGGCCCCGAATACTCGAAGAGAATTTTGTAGTCTTGAGAGACGAGGGGTATCTCCTCTTGAAGCCTTAGAAGCTTTTCCAACTCGCTAATTCCAAATAACGCGACGTCATGCTCCTTGGCCCTATCGCAGATCCGTTTTTCAGAAAAACTTGACCCCACAACGGCGACGAACGACGCATCGTGCTTACGACGATGCAGCTCAAGGGTATCAAAATCGACTTGCGAGGCAGAGACCCCGCCATTAGAGGTTGATTTGGCATCAATTACCACAGAATAAGAAAATCTCGAAGCAGCATTCGCAACCGCTAAAACATCTGTGTCACCAGACCCACCCAACAAAGTCGTTCTAAACCCAAGGCGACTAAAACAACGCTCGACAGCTCGTTCCAACCGATCGGGATGACCGGAATCGCGTGATGCATCCCAAAGCTCTCCAATCAGCTTATCGACATCGGTGGCCACGGGCTGCTCAGCTCCCGCCTCCTGTTTACCGATGGAATCAACGGTGAAATTAAAGCCAAATGCGCTCAAAAAAGAATCGCAGTGCTCAGTTGCCTGATAACTCATCTGGCTTCTCTTTTTTAGCAAGCCAGCTTTCAGCAACACATTAAGACGCTTTCTTAGAGCATCAAGGGAAATGTTGACGTTAAAGCGTTCGAAGAGAAGCAGCTGGATTGACCTAACATTAAACGAGCTGTGACCCACAAGCGGCAAAAGCTCAAATACCCAAGAGAACGCTGCATGAAAACAGCAAGCAAAATTAATTGCAGATTTTTCAGACAGCCAAGCGTCGCCAATTGCAGTTAATTCGTACGTCGTAAGTGATGACCGCCGCACAAAGCCCATTTTTGAAAGTGCAGAAATCGCCGTCTTGGTTGAGCTTTCGGAAAGTTTATAGGACAAGTTAGAAAACTGAACGATTGCAGACTCATCACCACCGTCTTTAACGATGGAAAGAAGTTCGAATGTGGCATCAATAAAACCGGATGCTCCGCCAGCGAAAAATCCAATAGAATCCGAGCGATCAGATTGTTTAGCATTTAAAGCAAGGTCGACGGCCCAATTTGAAGGCTCATCCCAATTTAAGGAAGCAGATTCCTCCAAGACACCCTTGGGTTCCACCTCGATCCAAGAAATCCATTGGTCACCTAGAGGGGTCCGTGCATATCGGCATCCTTCGTATTCTCGATACTCAGCAAGGCCGAGCTCGCGAGCCCATTTTAGGCGGCGTTGAACCTCACTCGTCTTGCTCCAGCTCATTCCGTACTCGTCATTGGCCAACAAACGCAGCTCACCAGAAGTCATTGGCGCGCCCAACGCATCAATCATGCCGCTAAAGAATCTGCAACGACTTGCCAAGCACGCAGCCAGATAGGAGTTGTCTCCGGTGTCAATCCAACGGTCCGCCTCTGCAGAAGGAGCGTACCCCTCAGGAGTCTTAACAACCAATCCACACGGGCTCAGGGCAAGACAAGCTCCGCCAAGAGAAAGCTTGGCCGTTGAGCCCTCGATGAAAATGGTGTCATCTAGGGATTGGCCGCTCTTTAAGACATCCAGAATTGTTCTTAGAGTTTCGATCATCCCCGCACTCCCAACAGGAATATTGGGAGAAGACTGGGCGTGGGATAAATAATCGGAAAACTTGGGATATTCCACCGGATCAATCTGGACCATAGGGCATCTCCGATAAAGGTCGGCAAATAGAACGCTATGGTCATAATATCAAGGGAAGAGCTTGCAAATCGCACAAGGCCCTATTCGTTATCGCGCAAAAGCGCAGTAACGTCTCGGAACGTCTTTTCCATTTGTCAAGTTAGAACTTGGCAATCAGTGCAACCTGGGACATTTTCCATAAGCGACATACGCTCTCTCTAGTATGGGCTTAGCTCTCCCATTATCGTGCTGTACATCATGCGAAAGTAGAACCGATCCGTAAACACCGTATGGTTCCCATCATCAATCATTCTGGGATCCAAATCTAGGACACCCCGATCGGACTCGCATTCTGGAAGCATCCATGGCGCCCAAATTTCAAGACCACGACTCATTGGAGATAGTCTAGTTGTCATCTGGAGGCTGTCCATTATTCGCCTCTCCGTTTTACCAAGACGATCAACCCGCCTTCTTAGGTAACGCGGCAGGCTCCAGGGATGTTCAGCTTTAATCTCGATAGGCTTTCCATCCACTCGAAAATTAGATAGATCGGCTAGCGCTGCTCCAAAATCTTCGGCGCGATAATAATGGCTCCTTGTAAGGGCGTAGTTTAAGGCTTCCTTGGTAAATGACGTCGCGCACGCAATTGAGCCAATAATTGGAAGCGCCTCAGTAAGGCTTTCATCCGGATAAATCCTTTTCCCGCCATTCATCATGTCAAAAATGTCTTTGGAAAATTCGGGGTCTTGCTCAAACCTGTACTGCTCAAAGGAAGGGTCCTCCTGCAGCGGCATTGCTCCGCGGTCATATATTGCGTAACCACTCTGGATAAAGCTACGCACAAAAGGCTGGTATCCAATTGGAACGGGGATGTTACTCCCAACATCCTTTAATAGTGGGCGCGGCTCATGCAAGCGATGAATGTACTTTCCCATGCGCATGCATTCGTCCAGCCCAACACGCGCAGCGCTCTTTCTATAAATAACGCCCCATTTGGAACACTCATCTCGCTCGATGTCCCGATGCGAAAGCGGACGCCAGCGGCCTTTATCCCAAACGCAAGTTGCAAAAAAGAGCGCCGTTGAGAAATCGTTCGTCACGTCCAGCCAATTGGTCTCCAAGCCGTAATGCTGACCCAAAAGTTCATAAAGAACATCGCAACGATTCCATTCCCGCACGGACTGAAACTGATCAATAAAGCGGCTGAACTCAAATAGCCGCATATCTGCCACGAGACGATACAGCTCTTGGTCTTTAATATTGTTAAACTGTCGAAGTTTTCTCTTGAGCGATGATTCAGACCGTGGATAAATCTGCTTTTCGCCTCGATAGAAAAATCGCCTCTTAGATTGTTCGAGAATGATCCCATGGGGATATTGGATCAAAAACGCATCGGTTTGGGGATCGCGCTCAATATATTCTCGGCAGACTTCTAAAAGGCTATTGCAAGGAGTATAAAAGTTCTCACCCGAAAGGGTGCTACGGGTCATTTCTTCCCCTCGAAGCTGGTCAATCATATCCTCTCGAAGAAACTTTGCTAAGTCCCCGCGATCGATAACCTTGTACCGTTGGTCGTTGTTTTCCATGCCCCCATCTTCCTCGCCAAGGTAGCCAACCATATCTTCAAATGCCAAATCGCTCCCCGCTAAAATAAGGCGAGCACCGAAGACACAAGTAGGTACAATCTCACGCCCAGTTTAAATGTGATAACCAAATTAAAAGATTAATCTATCGCTCGGACAAAATTACTCGAGACGGGGTCAGTGAATAATCGCTTTGAAATAGTGGTGCAGGAGTACTGACGATCAGCACAAACAAAAGGCTATGCCTTAGCTGAGGACGGCCACAAATTCCCAATCGTTATGGAAGTTCAACAACAGACAGCCGCCCCTCCAAAATCAACCGGTGCATCAAATTCTTCCCGTGATCCCGGTTGTCCATTGATGCGCCGTACGAGTCGAGCAGCCTTGATATATTAAGGAGCAGCTCCTCACGAGCAGTTTCGCAATAGGATTTGTAGAAAAACACCAGTTCAACCGGACCTGTATATATATCAACAATGTCAAATATTGCTTGAAAATAAGCGTAATCAGCCTTCGCAAGAGAATGCCCGAATACTTTGATAACAACTGTTTCTCGAGGTTCTTCTTTTGATGGCGCGCCAAATGCAATTGGCTCTCCCCCGCCGGGCCTCCCAGAACGAATAATTCTAAATGTCTTAGAAAATCTTGCCGCCCCAGAATCATCCATGCAGTTTGTACCATCGGCGCCAAAGATTATGTCTCCGTTAAGCCTACCGTGGATATTAATGAATTTGAATGTGGGCTCGTTCCGCCAAATGGATGGAATCGACGGGCTTGTGTAGTTAAAACTGAGCACAGTAGCCTCTGCAACGCGACCGCCATCCCAACTCGTCATGCCAGACAACAACTGTTCCATTAGCTGTTCCGAAGCCTCGCAATATTCGTTGTTAAGTTTTACTTCGCGACTAAGATATCGACTGAACTCAGCTTCTAGCTTATGAAGCTCTTGTTCGAGCACCGAACGAAGAGAGTTTTGCGTCCAACTTTTAACGTCCACATATAAGCCGCAGAGAAAACTAGCAACGACTTCGACAGCAAGACCCGGCGTTTGCTCTTTCAACGCATCTCGATAGTCATCAATATCCGCATACGTATAGGGGAAGATATCGGAGACAGTGTGGAGACGCCCGGAATCGTCGTCATCTTCAAAATATCCCGCTTCACGCATTTCACGGAAAACGTCTTCTTGCAGTTTGCCCCAATCGTATCCAGTCGATTTTTCGATCTTCTCATTCAATTGTGTTAAATACTGATTCGGCCATTTAATCCAGGGATGAGACTGCAGAAACACAAAATACTCGAGGAGAGTTCGAATAGCGACAAAATGTTGTCTATCCATAGGTGAAGAGGACGGAAGCGCCCCAGAGCAGCGCTCCATTTCGATAACATCGGAGACCGCTAACTCGACGTCACTCCAATTAACGTCATAGCCTTTATCAGCAAGTTCTTTACGGAAATAGAGAATCAAGTCCCAGGCGGTAATACCTGAGGCAGAGAGAGTTTTTACCCAGCCCTTTTTACTGATGTTTTTATTTTTATCGATAACAGCCATCCTCGGTCTGAAGAACTGAACAAACCGGGAATTTAAACCGCATGTGATATCAAAGCCGTTGCCGAGAACAAGAAGCTGATGAGAGATGCGCGAGTTCATTGGATAGACAGCCTTTCAAAGCGGATAGTTATTTAAATGCGCCAACAAATACCACCGTCAAGGGACCATTTTTCTCAGTAGGGGTCGCGATGACACTTCGGTTCATCGTTAGCGCCAGGCGATTTTAGCCAGTAATAGTCAAGCGATTTTGACCAGTTCCGATCCCCAGATAATGACCGCCACGCCTCCATGCCGCCACTACGCTGGTGACTCCAATACTCCGTCTTTAGAAGGACCATTGAAGTGAACGAGTGACACTCGGGGGCCGTCAATCCAATGCCACCAAAACCTCGAATCAACCTTTGAGCCCTCTCACGAATCAGTCATTAATCGAGGCGATCATATATCAGACCTAATCAGCATCAGGAATATGGCTTTTAAATCTGAAAATTGAACCGGCGGGGATAATAAAAATTCGTTCGGAAAGCAACCGCTTCTCATCATCGTTCGCGCCGCCGCGGCTCAACAATTTTTCCTTAAGCTCTTTTGAAAAACGGCGGAAAGACGCAGGGCTCCTTCTAGCGGATACAGCTTCAGTCGAAGCTATCAAAACAAAGCGATTTTCGCCTGATCTTAGAAGCTTCACCACAGTTTCCCACCAGCGTATATCCGTCTCTCCAAGCGACAAACCAAATATTATTAGTATATTGGACCTAAGAATAAAATCTTCTGCTTTACGGTCATCGACGGAACCGAATAGCTTCTGTATCTCGCCTTTTACAAAGGTGGACGCAATATCTTCGTTTTTGGAAAGAGCGTCCGATCCAATCTGGGACACATCATTAACTCCACATATGGGTTCACGACCGAGAGCACCATGAGCTTGGACAAGTCGAGTGAGCCGGATAGAAGAAACACCCAAGCTATCCTCAGGGGCAGCACACCCGTTTGCTTCGACAGCGTTAAATAAAAGAGGAAGTAACGTAGTGTAGTTAAATGTGACAATCGAAACACTCAGCACTAAATCAGTTGAATAGTGACCAAGAATCCGCTGTCTTTCCAGAGGTTGCAACGCAGAGTACCAATATGACAAAGAGGCCATAACAGATTCGGAGTTAGCTTCGATGAATTCATCGGTTGCCCTTTTATCTTCCAATGCGATGAAAGCGGCAAGATCGATATCTATTGCTTCTTTGCAATCAAGCGCGGATTCAACTGGGTCTTCCTCGTCAACCTCAAGATTGGAAGTGTACTCACCTAATTTTTTCTCAAAATCGGCCCACTCCCGCGCTCCTTCTTTTTCGATACAACCTGCCAAACGGCCAACTGGGCCTTCATCCGAAGCATGGTTTTTGGAGAAGAAATCCATAAACCTAGTGGTACTTGTCTTCATCCCTGCCGACAAATCAAATCCATTGCCAACCAAGACCGTCACGGATAGATTACTCGCCAAGCCAACCCCTTATAATTGAGCCCTTATCTTTTTGGGAATTATAGCGCCCCACATGGACAAACGAAGGGAGCTGCCGAGTAACAGCGACCGGCAACTATCAATTGTTTTAATTAATCATCTATTTGTAGTCGAAATCGATCGGAGCTATAGCAGCATAATTACCGAGCGCTCAAGCGTTTAATCTTCCTGTAGATCTTAGCCTCATCAGGGGCAATAGGATCATTGGGAAACGCCTTTTGGGCTCTTGCCACGTAGGAGAGAAAGTTCCCATAGCGAGAAAATGCAGAAGAACCAGCATCACCAGAAGGGCACAACCTTCTTCCCTTAATACCGAGCGGTGAATAATGTTGATACAGAGCGGAGACGCGCTTTTTTGATGCGTGCCTTCCCTCCCCCTGATTAGAACGCGCAATCGCAGTGGCCGCCTCACGGAGACGCTTAAGGTACCTTCCAACCGTAGACTGTCGAAGTCTTACAACGCGCCCGTCAAAGTCAAACCCCAGGAAACTGACTTTCTGCGCCGGATGTACACCGGAGTACGGATAGACCTTACACGCACGACCGCTTTCAAAATCAAGCTGAGCAACTCCGCCGCCATCAACCCGGAACACCTTGGTTTTCTCAGGCTGCAGTTTAACGGAATCAACATCGGCCATGAGATTGATGGCCTCTACAAGTGCATCAAAGCCAGACTTTGGAACGGCAATAATAAAGTCATCGCAATAACGAAGATACAAACCGCCAACCCGTTCGACGGCAAGCCTGACTTTCATGTCGATATCGGCCATATAGATGTTAGCGAGCACTCCGCTTGCGGCAAGACCCTGAGGAATTCCCAGCCCAATACCCGTTCGCTTCCACGGCCTGGTGATGACCTTACTTTTGTTTGCAAGAAACTCAGACTTTGGCAAGATGACATCCAGCTTATTAAGTTCGCGAATAGACTTGAACCGGAGTTCGATAGCTGCATCGCTGATCATTTTCTCCCGAGTAGGATCGATTGCTGGCCATGGCAATTCATGTCGAGCAGCCAAATCGGCAATAGGCCAGCACGAATAGCGAAGGATATTTTTAATGACTTGATAGTGATCGTCCGGCAAGCGTCCACTGGGAAACAATGAACGCAACGACGTCATTAGATGGACATGATTTAAGTTGTCGAAGAAGCTCTCGAAATCACCCGTAAGCACAAAAGCCGAATCTTGCTCGCGTATATAATCGAAGGCCATTTTAGCTGAGGAAATATTGCTGACAGCAGTTACGGCGCCGCATGATGAAAGCGAAGAGCGGTACGCCACGGCAACCTCATTAAACTCTTCGGCAATAGCCTTCTTGTTATATAAGTCCGACCAAAGATAAGAGTAGTACTGGAAGACGCGGTGATCGAAATGCGAGGCATATGCGATATTGCGAACCTTGCAGCTTCGCTTACCTCCACGATACCGAACAGCAATGATCTCGTTGGAAATTAAAGGGTAGAACGCGTGGTGAGAAACGTACTCTGAATCTAAGATCTTGGTCTGAGCTTCGGCAAAAGAAACCCTATGATCAAAATGGGCATATGAACTTTTGGAACTATATCGAGGAATACGAGTGATATCGAACTCGGCCAAAATACCCCCAAATAAATCAACCTGTCCGGATCAACAAGCGGCGGCTAACCCTCCCCGGACAGGCTAATTAAAGGCGCAGCAAGTGCAACCAACGCTTTCGCGGCCACCTAAAACAATGATTGCCTATGTCATACTAGACGAAAGCGAGGAATTGGTACTTATGACCATCGAAGCCCTTATCCAGCTAGCCGCAGGCAACGCTGGCGTCAATGTTGCGAACGTCGGAATTGCGATTTCGTCGTTTGCTATATTGACGGCAGTAGCGTACCCCATCGCCATTTCGCGATGGGCGAGAAACTTTATTCCCTTTTCAGTCAACGCTATACAGCAAAAAGGCCAGTTTTAGCAAGTACTCAATTGCAGGACAAGGGCCTGCGTATCCCTAACAACATGCGGATTGGAATAGGAACGCCAATAGTGGACACACTCCATTCCGCCAACAATCACCCCTCCCCGTCCATGGCCGTCCAACTCACAGACTCGATACCTGGAAGAGACGTTAGACAAGAGGGGCAGGCAACCTGATAGTTCCCGTTATTTGTCCTGCGCTGCATAGAAGCGAAGACATATACCGCTTTGCGGGCGCGAGTGACACCGACGTACAGCAGGCCCATTTCCTCAATAAGCCCGTCTGGCATTTTCTTCGCATCCACGATCCGGCATCCACGCGCAGAACGCGAGCACATACCAGCACTTTCGCACCGAGAGCAAATCCTTCCAGGCCAATCGAAGCGCGTAACGCCCGGAATGAATACGGTGTCCCACTCGAGCCCCTTAGCGGAGTGAATGGTCGTGATCGAGATATCTGCATCAAGGCAATCAGAGAAACGCCGCAGGGAGCCCTCGGAAAAGATGCTAACGATATAGTTGAAGCGCTCAGACGGATCCATAACGACGCAGTCATTTTTAAAGTGTTTCCGCAGCGCCCCAAGAAGCATGGCATAGGGCCGCCCATACTCGATTCTCCTGGAGCCAGTCAGCAGTTCATCAGAGATGGAGTCGATTATTTTGTCCGCAGCAGACCGGCTGATGCCCTTTTGCTGACGTTGCATCTACAAAATCAAATCGGCTCTAAATCGGCCTTCGTAATATTGAAAGGCAATCTTTGCTGGGAAAAACGAGTCTGTGCAGGCAGCGCATAAATGAACGACATAAGCCCAATTTGCTAAATCAGCGGGCAGTATGTATGCGACCTCTTGCTCATTTTCAGATATTAGAGCCATTGGGGCCCCGTCTTCGGCAAACATAACCTTTAGCACCGTATAAATTCTTGGCTGATCAGTGATTCTAAGGCGAGGGCGAAACAAATTGTGAGAATCACTCGAATGACCCATCCATAAAGGATCATCAACCATTACGCGGAAGTGCTCCGAAAGATCCACGCAACATGAGGTGTTGAAATATTCGGCATTATTCTCACCCACCTCACGTAGCTGAGAAGCATTTTCAAAACTGCTAAGGTAATTAAGAAGCGAAAGCAAAACCACAAGGTCATCGGAGTAGCCACTGGCATAAAACTTATACCAGCATTGATCATACTGGATCAGTACTCGTCGTAACTTTTTATACAAAGCGAGTCGTTCGTCATTTAGCTTAAACCACTCGTTATCAAAGAGCTTCTTTTTGAGCTCATCTTCTTGCGATTGATAGGCTTGCTCGTCACGAATGGCTTTCATGAGTTTTGCAATAATTCCAACAAGCATATCAGCCATTCTAATGCCGAAACACTCTGTCGAATCAGCTTGGCACACCCCGCTAAAGCCCAGCCGTTCCGCAACGACCCTGGTATTCTCCTCACGATCAATTACAAGCGTGTAGTTATCCACTTCATGATGCTCGCTCAGGTATAGCGCAAATCCCGACAGAGAAGAGCGGTATTCCCACTCATAGTTTTCCAGCGGCACTACGCAATTAATAACATCCAAAAGCAGCTGGCATTGGTCTATTTCAGTATGCTTAAGCTCGAGATTCGTTTTGTCTAACTCAATTCTCTTTCGAAGAAAATCCCGTAGCGCAATTAGAAAATCATCGGGAGATCGGTACAACGACTCAACCACTTCGATAGGCCTATATTGGACTAAAAGCTTTGCAAGAGAGTACTTCAGCGAATCGGCATTAAAACAAGGGTTGTTTTGATATCGACTGAACAGTTTATCAATAAGCCATTCGGCCTTGCTAGAAAAGGCACAGTAAACGTATGTGCCTTCGTCAAACATATCGAGGAAATCACTTATCAAACGCGAATTGTTCTGAGATAAAGATTTAAAACCATATTTAAAGTGGCTCTTTTTAAGAACAGTACTCTTTAACTCTTTAGCGCCTGGAGAAAGATACTTATTTTCAAACTCGGAGTACCTGGCGGCCAGATTTTGCTCCCGCTTAACGTCCCATCCAACTACTGCAACAACAAATCCATCGTAAAACTCATCGGCAGTGACTGTCTTGAGATTTAGCAGACGGCTATGCTGGCTTTCGTCATAGTAAAAGGTGAAATTAGACATGTCTACAAAACCTCCAATCCTGAATTAATGTCACGATGGAAACGAATCGCCTAAATCTTGCCCGTATCGGCAAGGCGCCAATACTGCTTGCCCAGAGCTGTAAGCTCGCAAGACTTAGACTCCATGGCGGCAAAGTACATATGCTCGGCTCCCACAGGACGGACAAGGCCTATACCTTCCAACTGCTGAAGGATCTTGAACTTCGCCGTATTAACCTTGGTCGCGTAAGGTTTAACAATTTGATGTTCTTCCCAATCGGGACTATTGGTGGGCTCAAAAGACGGATCCAAGGACAGTTGAGCACCAGGCGCATCAAACAAAGATGGCAGTTGCCGCAAGACACTATCCGCAACCTGCGAAATGACTTTCCTTAGCGATATGAATGATTTTACGTTGGTCCTAAAAACGGGACGTTGATCCCATGGACCGAGAGCCTTGTCTATAAACGCATAGACTCCACCAGGGGTAATATGCCCCATCACATCTGCTGCGCCGCCATTTAGCGCATCCACAAGAAGCGATGTAAAAGTCCCTCGGCCGTTATATTCCTCCGCACATTCATTATGGCAGCATGCACTCAGAATTGTTAAACCCTCACCAAGCAAGCAGGATGTCCCGTCCAGCACTCCAGGAGCCCCCATGCACCCAGAATTACAGCTATCGAGAAGAATTACGCGATTTATCGCTTTGGAGTTATTCGCTATCGTCAGAATCTCATCGAGGGAAAGCTGTCCCTCTGGATAGCCCTGTCCAGATAGGATGAAACCATTATTGGTAGCGTCGCATCTTCCGCCGTGCCCCGCAAAATACAGCAATGCAATCTCGGGCTCCCCGGAAAAGCAGTCCTCGATCATCTGCTTCAATACGTAAGGAGACTCGACATTCATCACAAGACGAACCTCAAAATTGGGAGAGCCGTCCCCGTTTTTAGCCAAAACCCCAGCAACCGCTTTAGCATCGGCAACACAGCCATAAAGCGGAGTCGATGCATATTCATCAATACCGACGACAAGCGCCTTGCGATCCTGCATTAAATCAACTCCAAAACGATGGCAATAAAAAATCAAATAACGAAAACAGACAAACCAAGAACAGGCACACCGAAACAGCCACGATCAGCAGAATCATCGATGCCTTTAGGAACTTTCTCATGTACTCGTTCTTACGATTAAGCGATTCAAAGTGGGGCTGCACAGCTTTTGCCTTACCCTCGGCAACCTCCATTGGAGAGGCAAAAGGCGCGCCACGACTGACCTCGCCCGCAACATACTCCTTTAGGTCGGCCGGTGACGCAAGAACGCTCATCTTTAGCCTGACTTGACTTAGCAACGACAGCAGAAATGAAGCGCCCAACAGCAGCATAACGACAACGTAGCCACTCGCCAGCATAATAAAAGACGCCGTAGCCCCGTTGTCGTTGTAGTTATATTTTGCAAATAACACCGGGGCTACCGTCAATAAAGCAACGGAAATAATGGAAACGCAGCTTAGCAAACAGTTAGACAAACGCTCATACGAATCACAGCGGCTTAACTCCGTCTGATAAGACAGCTCGGTCATCCATGAAAGGTATTCGGCAGAATAGTCAACTGAGTCGAAACCCGGGACTACGCCCTCGCTCTCTTTTTGCTTTCGGCTGCGTTTACCCATTTAATTCTTCTTTTCCGGACGAGGCGAAGGGGATCCAGGGCAGGGAGATCCTGGGCAAGGGAACTCGGGCCTCTTTTCGGTATTGCCACGAACAACCCTTATTGGCGGATTAGGGTGACTAGTCGGCTGCTGCTTTTCGGGCAACGGCTTTGAGGAATTCGCGCCTGAATTTCGCTTGTTAAAAAACATGGTTCTCCTAAAGTGCATATTGGCGAACAGCGTTAACAATACCGTCCCTTGTCCAACCAACCATAATGTCGGCATTAGAGGACACTTCATCAGGGACACGCAACTGACCCCATGGCCTAACCCCAATGATGGGTTTGTTGTACCTCAAAGCGGTTTCGATCTCATAGTTAATCCACTCGCTGTAGGCGACATACATTCCAGAGAGAACAATTACGCAGCTACAGCAAGAGATTCGATTCGCAATCCTCTGCTTAAGCTCAGCTCTGCTCTTAGCGTCAATCGGATTCACGATAGGAACGGAATAGTCCGACCACTTAAAGTAGCCGGCTGAATCAAGCCAGCTCTTTATCGTCCTATAGTCATCGCTGTAATCCCACGAATGGCTAATAAGAATATGGTAATCACGAAGACCCATGTTGCACTCCCCTCCACGACGTCTTGAGTCTCATTAATTCACCATTCAGCGAATTCAAATAAGACTGCCAATCACTCTTTAGAAACTAAAAATAATGTTAACGTCATGCTCCAGGCAGTAAACGCCTGGAGTAATAGTACTCCCTAACACTTTAGAAGAAGGCATCTGTCTAGTATTTTCGTCAAACGGTATTCGAATAATCGAACTGCCCGAGTGCTACTTATCCATAGAATCAGTTGTATCGTCACACTCCCATGCGAACAAAAGTACTTCTATTAAGGCCATTCATATATAACTGCCACGCGACATCAACAGAACCACCGTCAGCAACTAAAGAGCGCCGGAGCCCATGTCGGCCCCGTTGCCCTGTGCAATATCATGGAGCTCGTCATCTTTCAACAAGTGGAAATTTGCATCAAAGCGGTAGCAATAAGCGCCACCAATCTAGCTGAAGCACTTTGTATATCTCGACCGCATGACGGAAAGCAGCTCACAGTGGGACAGATCGATACTGGGGCGAAGGCCGCCGAGTTCGAAGCCATGGCTGGGAGAATCGTCCGCAACAACAACGCGTCCACGCGCTCGAAATCGACGGACGCACGCCCTAGGCGCCGTAGCGCCTGACATCGAGGCGGGCGGCAACCCCGAGCACAAACAATCCAAGACATCGTTCACGAGACTGCGCCGCGCCAGCTTGATTGAGGCTTTCTGCGGCATCTGCCATCAGCGACAAAGAAACTAGAGAGGCAAAGCACACGACGGCAAAGAACGCCCATGAAGCCTATCTTGACGGAGTCGAGAAAGTTGATAGCACGGATTGATAGCCATACGGGCGCATTTCGCACCGCCGCGCAATCTCGCACGAGGATGTTTGACAAACAGTGGAATATATGAAGCGGCCCATAAACCACAACATAGAAAGGCAACGACATGGACCAAACGACCCGGCAATATCTGGATTCTCTGCTTGCGGCTGCGCTACCAAACGGAAAGGCGTTCGTAAGGCGAGAGGATATGCCCCTGGCAAACAAACTCATAGACCTTGGAGTCGCCTACGATCGCATCGAGTATGCAGACTTGAGCGGGAATTGTTGGGTGCAGCTAAAACAGTCGGCGCGATTCCTCTAAACCAGCCGTCCGCGGTTCAAATACCTTAGAAAAGCGGTTCCTCGACAAATATCGAGGAACCGCATCATTACACGAGCGTCTTGAGGTACTCCCCCAGCTCATCCTCCCAGTCGGGCATGCGGAAGCCGACGGACTCGAGCTTGGACAGGTCGAGCGCGGAGTGGACCGGGCGCGGGGCGATGGGGCCCTCGGCGCCGGCGTAGTAGTCGGCGGTGCTGACCGGCACGACCTTCTCGCCGTTGCCGTTGGCGGCCTCGAAGACGGCGCGGGCGATGTCGGCCCAGGACTTGACCGCACCCGAGCCGGTGCAGTCGTAGGTGCCGTAGGGGGCGTGCGAGCCCAGCACGTGGAAGATGGCCTCGGCCATGTCGCGCGTGAAGGTCAGGCGGCCCAGCTGGTCGTCCACGACCGTGACCTTGTCCAGCTTGTCCTCGGGGTCGGCGACGCGGTCGGACAGGCACTTCATGGTCTTGACGAAGTTGTGCCCCTCGCCGATGACCCAGGAGCTGCGCATGGTGTAGTGGCGCGGGCACCCGGCCACGGCGATGTCGCCGGCGGCCTTGGTCTGGCCGTAGACGGAAAGCGGGCTGAGCGGCTCGTCCTCGGTGTGGACCTCGGCGGTGCCGTCGAAGACGTAGTCGGAGGACACGTGGACCAGGGTGATCCCGTGCTCGGCGCAGGTGCGGGCGAGCAGGGCCGGGCCGGTGGCGTTGGCCTTCCAGGCGGCCACGCGGCCCTCGGGGGTCTCGGCCCTGTCGACCGCGGTATAGGCGCCGCAGTTGATGACGGCGCCGTAGAGCGACCAGTCGTACCGTGCGTAGGCGTCCGGGTCGGACATGTCGAAGGTGTCGATGTCGCAGAAGTCGAAGTCCTTGGCGACGCCGCGCCCCTCGGCCAGTTTTCGCACAGCGCGCCCCAGCTGGCCGTTGCAGCCGGTGACGAGGGTGCGCTTCGGCGCCATGGGGACGACGTCCCTGAGCATCGGGTGGTTGAGGTCGGCCTCGGATACGGTGGCCCCATCGAGCGGAATCGGCCACCCGATGGCGAGCTCCGGGTCGGCGAGGTTCACGAAGGTGTAGGTCCTCTTGAGCTCCAGCGACCAGTGGGCGTCCACCAGGTAGGTGTAGGCGGTGCCGTCCTCGAGCGCCTGGAAGGAGTTGCCCACGCCGCGCGGGACGTAGATGGCCTTGGAGGGGTCGAGTACGGTCGTGTAGACCTTCCCGTAGGTCTCGCTGCCCTCGCGCAGGTCCACCCAGGCGCCGAAGACCGAGCCGCGGGCCACGGAGATGAACTTGTCCCAGGGCTCGGCGTGGATGCCGCGGGTGACGCCGCGGCTGTCGTTGTAGGAGACGTTGTTCTGGACGACCCTGAGGTCGGGGATGCCCAGGGCGGTCATCTTGGCGCGCTGCCAGTTCTCCTTGAACCAGCCGCGCGAGTCGCCGTGGACGGCCAGGTCGACGACCTTCAACCCGTCGATGCCGGTCTCGGTGACGGAGAGGTCCTTCTCGAATGCGATTTCAGCCATAGGTCTATCCCCTCCCTACTGGCCCTGGGCCCTGTACCTGGCCTCGGTGGCCTCCTTGGCCGGGCGCCACCAGGCCTCGTTGGCCACGTACCAGTCGATCGTCTGCTTCAGGCCCTCGGCGAAGTCGGTGTGGGCAGGCCTCCAGCCGAGCTCGCGCTGGAGCTTGGTGGAGTCGATGGCGTAGCGGCGGTCGTGGCCGGGGCGGTCGGCGACCCAGTCGAAGTCC
>ERZ1026874.817-NODE-817-length-18164-cov-6.248716_pt1 | contig 18164 bp, 8 predicted proteins | sample MGYA00380167_ERZ1026874 | MGnify/ENA primary metagenome ERZ1026874 (study PRJEB33269, sample SAMEA4719803) | human gut metagenome | biome: human-associated habitat; feature: organic feature; material: feces | place: Cameroon | collected 2013-10 ...
CATGTAGATGGTGAACTCGTTGATGCGATGGTAGAGATCCTCGCGGAAACGACCCTCGCTGACAGCTTCTTCAAGGTTTTCGTTCGTAGCGCAGACAAGTCGGATGTCGATGTCTATCTCCTTCGTTCCGCCGACGGGTCGGATGCGACGCTCCTGCAGCGCACGCAGCAGTTGCACCTGAACGTCGTAGCTCAGGTTGCCCACCTCGTCGAGGAACAGTGTGCCGCCGTTGGCTATCTCGAACGCGCCGCGCTTGTCGGCGTCGGCGCCCGTGAACGCTCCCTTCTTATGACCGAAGAACTCGGATGCTGCAACGTCGCGCGGAATCGCTCCGCAGTCGAGTGCGAAGAACGGACGGTCGCGGCGCTGACTGAGGTCGTGAATGCGGTGAGCCACGTACTCCTTGCCGGTGCCCGACGCTCCGAGTATGAGAACGGACATTGGCGTGGGCGCCACCAGCTCTACGTAGCTGTATAGCTGTCGAGAGGCTTCGCTCTTGCCCTCGATGTAGCGGGGAGCGGCTTCCGAGTTTTGAGTTTTGAGTTTTGAATTGTGCGCCGTTGGCGCATTTTGAGTTGTAGAGTTTTGAATTGTTGCATTGCTTTGTTGCGTGTTCTGCTCCATCGCATCGTTAATCTTCTGCAGCAGAATGTCGGGCTGCACAGGCTTTGCGATATAGTCGGCAGCGCCCGACTTCATGGCGAGCACCGCGTTCTGCACCTCCGCATAGTTTGTCATCACGATGAACGGCGCATTGATGCTGTGCTCGTGCATCCAAGCCAGCAGTCGGAGGCCGTCGTGATCGGGCAGTCGGAGGTCGGAGAGCACGAGGTCTACGCTCTTCATGTCCACGAGCAGCTTCACGGCAGCACCCACCGATGTCGCCTTGTCCACCTCAAATCCCTTTCGGCGCAGCCATGTCTGTAGCATTGTGCCGAAAGCGATATCGTCTTCTACAATCAGTATATGTCGCATAGTATTTCCTTAAGTTTCTCTATCAGTTGTTTTGTCAATCTTTCGCGTTCTTGTTCGTTAGGGGGTGCTGTTGTTTCCTCAGGTGGTGCACTTGTCTCCCCAGAGGGTGTAGTTGTTTCCCCAGGGGGTGCACTTGTCTCAAGTGCACCAACCAAGATGTTTTTTTCTTCGCTTTGTGGGTGTTGTTGCTTTGTTGGTGCACCTCCAGGTTGTTGTATTGGTGCACTTGAGACAAGTGCACCCCCTGGGGCTTGCAGTGGTGCGACCCATTGGTTTTTGCCCGGCTCAATCATCTCAAACAGCGGCATCGCCTTGTGCGCCGCCTTCGCAACGCGCTCAGGGTCAGAACCGTCGCCTATCATCTCTAAGTATTCCTCTATCGACTTGCGTATGTCGCCTATTATCTGCGCTTCCGCTTCGGGGTCGCCGTCGGTGAAGGGAAGGAGAGCGGTTTTGAGTTTTGAGTTTTGAGTTTTGAGTTTTGAATTGTTCTCGGCTTCGCCTGCGATTGTGAGTTTTGAGTTTTGCCCTTTCTCGGAAACCCTTACTGCAGCGCCCGTCAGTTGACAGATGGTGGCGGCGAGCGTCTGCACCGAGAACGGCTTGAACAGACAGGCGTCGAAGCCGTCGCTGCGCAGTTGCGGCATGATGCTCTGCTCGTGTGCTGTCATAGCCACGAACTTCGTGCGGCGTACGGACTTGTCGGTTGCAGACGTAGCCGACGATGCGGTGCGTATGCGGCGCATTATCTCGCTGCCGTTCATCTCCGGCATCTCGATGTCGGTGAACACGATGTGCGGATTCTTCTCCACAGCAATACTGATGGCTTCGTCGGCGTGTATGGTCGTCGTGATGTCGAAATGTACGCCGTCGATGCGCCGGAGCATCTCGTTGAGGAGCTGACCCTGCAGGCGGTCGTCGTCTACTATCACCACGGAAATTATGGGTTGAGATGTTGAGGTGTTGTGGTGTTGAGATTTGCCTTTAGGGGGTGCACTTGTCTCAAGTGCACCAACCATGCTGTTATGTTTGCTTTGTTGGTGCAGTTCTTTGCTTTGTTGGTGCACTTGTTGCTTTGTTGGTGCACTTGAGACAAGTGCACCCCCTGAGTGCATCCCCTGATTAGTGACCACCTTTACCGGCAGACACACTCTGAACGTTGTGCCCTTGCCCTTTGTTGACGCAACATTTATTCTGCCGCCGAGCAGCGTCACAATCTCGCGAGTGATAGTGAGTCCGAGGCCCACGCCCTCCTTGCCTTGAGCGCCGGGCAGACGCGTGAAGGCGTTGAACACACTCTGCAGTTCTTCGGGTGTCATACCGCAGCCAGTGTCGCTCACGCTCAGCGTCATCCAACCGTTCATAACGGTTATGCCGACACGCACCTCGCCCTCGTCTGTGTATTTGATAGCGTTGCTCACGAGGTTGTTCACGATCTGCTTGATGCGGAACGCGTCCGAACGGCAGAACATATCCTCCGCAACGTTTATATCCGTAGCCAAGTGCAGCTGTTTAGCCATAGCCAGCGGCTGCATCTGCGCCACACACTCGCTGACGAGCGCAGTCGGCTGGAAGCTCACCTCGTGTCGCTCCGCCTTTCCGCTCTCCAGCTTATGATAGTCGAGCAGCGCCGACACCAGTTGCAGCAGATGATTAGCCGAGCCCGATATGCTCTGCAGGTAGCCCACAGCCTTCGGACGGTCTACATACTCGCTGAGCAGGTCGATGAAACCGGCAATCGACGCCGCCGGCGCCTTTATGTCGTGCGTGATGGTGAGCAGCAGTCGCTCTCGCTGCTCCATGATGCGCTCCGTCTCCGTCTTCGCTTCAAGAATGCGCTGACGGTCGCGGCGCTCGCGCTTTATGTCTCTGAGGATGTAGACCACGAGAATCGCCGCCGAGAGAATCGCCAACAATCCCAGCACTGCAATTCTTACGATCATGGCACGTCGCGAACTGATAGCCTTGCCCACAACACGCTGCAGGGCGTTGTGCTCGTCGCTCTGTATGTCCTCCAGCAGCTGCCATGTGCGCTTCGTCAGCTGAATGCTCACCAGCTGCAGACGGTCGTTTCGCGTACTGATGATGTCCTGCTGGCGATCGTTGGCGCGTTGCTGCTCGCTATGAATCTCGGCAAGCGCGTTAGCCACCGAGTCGGCGATGTTCAGACGGTGATGGATGGTGTCGGTAGACGGCTGATGCGTCAGTCGGGTAGTGCTTATGGTGTCGGTGCGTTGCTTGCGGAAGGCGTCGCCCAGGCGTCTGAAGAAGCCGCGTTTCGTCTTCACCACCTCGTACACCGTCTCGTGCTGTTCGTGGCGCTCCTTCGTCTGCGGACTAATCACGATCGAGTCGCGTCCGCTGTGCAGCGCCTCCACCTTATTGTTGTAATAGATGTCGCGGCTGTTGTTTTTCAGTACGTTCATCACGAGCAGCGTGTTCTCGCGTTTCGCTATTAGTAGTGCCATTAGCGTATCCAACCGCTGCTGTTTCAGCGTGTCGTTCAGTAGCAGGCGTAACTTACGTGCCTGCCTTTTCGAACCGCTGAGTGCGCGGTCGAAGCGTTCCCATTTGCTTGCGTCGCCGAGCAGCACGCTGCGTTCGGCATTGGCGGTCTCGAGCATCGAAAACACGAGCGAGTCGACAATGTCGCGGCGTGCCATAAAGCGCTCCGAGGCGTGGTTTACTGCCGACAACGAACGCGTGTTGTCGTATACCATCCATGTGGCAGACAGCAATACGATGGCGAGCAAAGCGTAGCCTACAAGTATTTTTATTCTGGTGCTGAACATATATGCTTCAAAATTCTTATCCTTATATTCTGTATAACGCAGAATCTTGGCTTTTATTTTATAAAACATTCGTTGGAGGTAGAAAACAAAAAGTCTGCACCATTCTTGTTCGTACAAGAACGATGCAGACTGAAAGGAATTAGTGTGTTGTTATTTATGTCTGAAACCCTTACCTTATCTTAAACCACTGCCGGAGCCTCCGTGCCGGTTGTATCAGTAGATGTAGAGTCCATGAGCATTACGCTCGAGAAGAGGTGTGCTGTAGAATCAACCGAGTCAACCGAGTCGCTGAGCATTGCCACTTCTTCAGGAGTTGCCTGCTGTTCTGCCGGCTCACCCTCTGCCGGAGCGCCTACTGTGTCGGCTGTGTCAACAACGGTTGAGTCAACCGGCATGTTCAAACCAAGCTCTGCCTTAGAGCTACCTGCAAATACGTTGCTTACTGATACCATAACGAAAGCTGCGAAAGCTACAAATACTAACTTCTTCATATTCTTAAATTTTTAATTGTTAATTATAATGTTTATCTGTAGAACTCCGTCTTGAACTGATGTTTGTTCGTTGCGTCGTTCACTTAATAGAATGCAATCTGCGTGCCAGAATATGAAGTGTTTTGCGTAAGTGCCTGATAGTCAGCGTGAATAAAAATTTTTAGAGCTTTGGCATAGACTAAAAAGTTGTGGAGAAGTGTGGAACAAGTGTAGAATCATTCCACACTTTTGTGTGGACAAGAGTCATCTTTCGTGTGTAGAAGAGTCTTCTTTTGTGTGTGGAAGAGTCTTCTTTCGTGTGTAGAAGAGTCATCGTCAACCGAACGCCGCCCGATCGGACGGCAGACGGAATCTGATCGGACGGCGTTCGGAATCTGATCGGACGGCGTTCGGAATCTGATTGGACGGCGAACGGAATCCGATCGGACGGCGTTCGGGTGACGATGAAAGAGTATGGGCTTATTGCCAAACAAACTTGAAGGTCTTTGTAGCTGTCGGCGTCTTTACGCTGAGCAGATACACGCCCTTTGGCAGTTGCGGCACGGCAACAGACAGCGTTTCGCCTGCCGAGCGTTTGCCGAGCTGCTTGCTGAACAGCGTGCTGCCCGTCATGCTTGTGAGGCAGAGCGTAACTTGCGTGTCGCGAGCAAAGCCCAATACGATGTTTCCATCTGTGATGCGCACCGTTCCGTCGAACGGCATGGCAACGCTCACGCAGCCCGTCTCCTGCTTTTCGATGCACTGGCGCAGTCCGTCGAGCGCGTTAATCTTGCCGTAGCCCCAGTTGCTGTCGGGTGCCGTAGCCGTGAAGCTGTCCTTGCGTGCCGTGTTCTGCACAATCTCGTGCAGCTGTTCGGGCGTGAGTTGCGGATAAGCCTGCAGCCATGTAGCCACAATGCCTGCCACGAACGGCGACGCCATCGACGTGCCCTGCATATAGCCGTACTGGTTGTAGCGACCGAAGTTCTCGTTGTATTCGGCGTACATCAAGTTGCCCGATGCGTCGTTGTTAGACACGGCAGAGATGATGAAGCAGCCCGGCGCCGTAATGTTCGGCTTCATGCGTCCGTCTACTGTGGGGCCGTAGCTCGAGAACGAACTCAGGTCGCCCACGGTCTCCTGCAGCGTAGCCTGCTGTCCTCCGTTTGTCGTGTACTCGTTGCGTGTGGTGTACGAACCCACGGTGAGTATGCGCTTGCCTGTTCCGCCAATCTCGCAGAGCGTAGACGACGCTGCGTCGGGTGCCGAGAAGCCCTCTATGTCTCGCGACTCCAACGCCAGATACGTATTGTCCGACCAAATGTTCACTCTGCCCGCCGTCTTCGGCGTCACGGTGAGCGCTATGGCGTAGTTGTTGCGTATCGAGGTGAGCGCAGATGTCAGCACCACGTGCGGTTTGCCGTTGAGCGGACTCACCTCCGAAGCCACCTTCCACGTGCCCGTAGCGTACTTGCCGAAGTCTACATCCGTGACGCCCTCCGCCGGATAAACGGTCGTAGACCGCGCATCCTTCTTGTTGAACGTGCTGTAGGCGGCGATGTCTACGGTGAAGTCGACGCCTTTCTCGCCCCATATCTCTATCGTGCCGCCCGAAACCGAGTTCGATGGCGCCACCTTATACTTCACGAACGTGCGTAGCGGCGCAGCGTCGGCTGTGGCGAAGGTATGGTCGATGTGGAAGGCGTCGGTGCGGTGGTTGCCGGCAGCGCCCACGATGAGGCGGCCCGGTCCCTGCATGGCGTCGGTCATGGTGTCGAACGTAGAAGTGCCGTCGTGCGGTCCGTCCTGGTTGCCCAGACTGAGGTTGACGACGCACGGCTTGCCCACCTCGTCGGCATAGTCGAAGATATACTGCACGGCGTTGCTGATGTCGGCGTTGGTGCTCGCGTTCAGGTCGAGCGCCACGAGTACGATGTCGGCGTCGGGCGCATTGCCCACGTACGCCCCGTCCTTGTAGGCGTCGCTACCCGCAGCTATGGCAGCCACGTGCGTGCCATGCGAGTTAGAGTCGCTGTCGCCCTGCGCCTTCTCTATCAGTTCGGGCGTGTTCAGCTCAATGCCGTAGCCGTACTTCGCAGGAGCCGAAGCGCCGTCGAGCGTCGTAGCTCTCTGCTCCCACACACGCTTGATGCGCAGCGCTCCGTCGGCAGGGCGGCGGAAAGCAGCGTGCATATAGTCGAATCCGGCGTCGACCACGCCCACAACCACGCCCTCGCCGGTGTAAGCCTGCGGCAGGTCGGTGCCTTTGTGTATCTGGTCGGTGCCAGCCTCCTGGCGCGCAAGGTTGAGCATCTGCGTTGCGCCCGAAGTAATCTGGATGTACTCTACACCCTGCTGCTTAGCCAGACGCTGCAAGGCGTCGAGCGTGAGGCGTACGGTAGCCGTACCGGCGTTCTCGGCGATAGGCGTCACACCCAACTGCTGCCACGATGTGAGCGCAGGGTCGATTGTTACGTATGCTGAAAGCTGACTGCTTGCGGCGCCCACTGCAGCGGCTTGCGCAGCGGGCGACTTAAGCAGGGTGGGGGAAGCGACGGCAATAGCCGTGCGAGGCGAAAGCGATGCCTGCGCCAACGCTGAGGCTGGTGCGAGCAACATCGTTGCACCTATTATATATATGTATGACTTGCGCATGATATACCTTATTATATTGTATGTATCTGTTTTCGGCTGCCCTTATTACTTCACGAGCACCTTCTTTGTGGTCTGCTTGCCGTCGGCTGTCACCTTCACGATGTACACGCCCTTGGCAAGATCGGCGTTCTCCACCTGCGCACCAGCGAGGTTGTACACCTGCAAGCGGTCGTACTTGCCGCCAACGTGCACCTTTCCGTTGCTTACGAAGATGCTAACGCTCTGCTCAGCCTCGGCGCTGTTCACGTCGGTAGGCTTGACGAAGCCCGTCTGCTTGTATGACTCGCCCAGGCGCGCCTCGCAGCAGTTGTAGATAGTGTGCTTGTTGTTGTCGTTCTGGTCGAACTCGCCTATGTAAGCCACGACGCTCATGTTCTTCAGCACAGCCTCGACGTTGTTCTTAGTCTCGTCGGCATAATAGCTCGAGTGGATGCTCTCGGGTATGGTGATGGTTTTCTCCCACGAAAGCAGCTGACCCGCTTTTATGTTCTCCACCTGGTATCCCCATGCGTTGCCCGTCACCGTTCCGCGGAAGGTGCGGTTGTGTATGTAGTTGTCTCCGCCGCTCGCCTGACGCGCTTCGATGCCGTCCTGCACGAGGTATACGTTGAAGACAGAGCTGTTGTGAGGCACGGTCTTGTGAGGCAGCACGTAGAGCTTCACGTTCAGTTCGCGTGTGCTCTCGTCCAGTGTGGTCTTGAGGTAGAGCGAAACGTACGGCTCCTTGGTGTCGGCGTAGTAGATGGTGGAAAGCAGGCTGTTGACGTCGGTGGCGTTCACTATCGGCGTAGTGCTTACGTTGGCGTAAGTATTGCGGTTGACCATAGCCGCCGGTGCGAATGTGCTCGACATGTTAGGGTAGAAGAATATATATGTAGGGTCTTCACTCATAGTGAACATATCGGGCTTGTAGCCTACGTGGTGAGCCACCTCAATGACGTTCTTCTCTGTCTTTTTGATGGCAGCCTCAATGTTCAGATGGCCGCCCGGACAGTTGCCGCAGTCCTGACCCGTGAACGCTTCGAGCAACAACGAGCGCTCCATAGTCTTCGGGTAAAGGAAGAGGTTGGCGCTTACGCTGTTGTCCGACGTGTCGGTCTCCTTGCCCGCTCCGTTCACGTTAGCGATAGTTACGCTGAGGCTTTGCTCGCCCTCGTTGCTTGTGTCCACGTCTTTGAGGTCGAAGCTGTAGCCCTCCTTCGGCTTGATGCTGAGGTCGGCGAAGTGCTGCGTGGTCTTGTTGCCGCCCACTTCGACGATGGCGTCGAAGCTGGTTATGTCCGTCGTGCCGGCGTTCACGAAGCAAGTCGAGAAGTTGCAGTTGTCGCCCGCCTTATAGTAGCCTTCGAAGTTGCTCAGAGCGATGATGGCGTCGGTATAGTCGCCCACGTTCTCGGCGTTGACGAAGATGAGCGCGCTGCCCTTGTTCATGCCGTAGGTGTCTACCCACGCTCCGTCCTTGTAGCCGTAGTTGCAGCCCTCGATGTCGTACGAACCGTCCGACATGAGCACCTTGTATGTGTTGGCGGCTTCGGTTGTATAGCCTACGTATAGACAGTCCTCGTCGCCGGTTATAGTATACGGCTTATCGAGCGTCCACTTTATCTTGCTCAGCGCCTTCGTCACCTCAACGGTTCCCTCGGCGATAGGTGTGCCGTCGAGCTGCTTGGTGAGGAAAACGTGCATCTTCTTGTCGGTGACATTCTTGCTGCCCAACACGAACTCGGCGAAGTCGATGGTCTTGCCCTTCAGAGCCTGCAGCTTGGCGTGGCTCAGGCGCATAGCCTGTCCCTGCTTCTCGGTGCTGCCGAGGCGGAATACGTTGTTGCGCGAAATCTCATCTTTAGAGTAGCCGATGTTGGTGGCGTTGATGTTCCCTGCTACGAGGAGGAGGGAAGCGATGCTAAGTAGGGTTTTTCTCATAGTATATATTAATTAATTGTTCTTTTGCTTGTTAGTATCAAATTTATTCACATTCTCTTTATTTAATAACGTGTAATAACTATTTGCTGATAATTTGCTTGCAAATGTACGGCTTTTTGCAAATATACGCAACAATTTAGTTGAAAATACACTTATTTAGGCTTGCTTTTAAAAAGTAATTGTGTATCTTTGCAATGTGGTAGACTGCGTTTGGGTAATAGAAGTAGCCTTTTATCGCTAAACTTGCGCAGTCTTAACGCTATTAATAATCAAAAAAACACAGAATTATGGAAAAACGTTTACTTTATTCGGTAGCAGCCATGACGTTGATGCTTGGCTCTGCAGCCCCGACATTCGCACAGAAAGTAGAGACACAGAACCGATTCTTAGTGAAGGCTGTCACGCTTGGTAGTCAGATGGGCGATATGCCCGAAGACCTCGACTCTAAGCGCGTGTATTATTACTACAACACCGACGGCAAGTTGGTAGGCAGTTCTACCTACGGACGCAACTACACCGACGGCGGCTATTCGGATACCTTCTCGCTCACCGACATCGAGAAGAGCGTTTTCGATGTAAACGGCAACATGACCAATAAAGACCTCTATCAGTATGGCGACTACGACGACGGCGACTACGCTTTCCGTAAGACCCAGAACTGTGAGAGCTATACATACGACGCGCAGGGCAGACTGGCTACCGACACTACCTCGATGCGCGTCAACGAGTATACGTACAACGACGACGGCACGCTGCTAAAGGTTACGTCGTACAACAAACGCACCAAGAAACTTGCGCAGGAGATTACATACACTTATGAGAACGGACTGGCTACTCACTACTCGTCTACCGGACAGTATTACGAGTTTGAGGCTGACCTTAAGTACGACGCCGACGGCAACAAGACTGAAGAATATCAGTATGCGAAGTCGGGCGAGGAGGTGAAGCCGCGTCAGCGCGAGACTTGGACATACACCGACGGTGTGCTCACGCTCTACATGAAGTATCGCTACGACAGTAAAGGTGCGGAAGTGGCTGACTCGAAGAAAGAGTATGTCCCCGTGGAGAACAACTTAAACGTTTTGGATGTTACCGACTATACCTACAATTCGGTTAAGGAAACATGGAACAAATGGGGCTTGACCGTGCGCCAGACCTACCGCGACTTCGGCGGAATGAAGGAAGCTACACAGACGATGCTTCTCTCGGCTACACCCGACAAGACACTCAAGAACACTATCAACCTGCAATTCACAGCTCCGAAAGCCGGTCTCGTTCATGGCTGCAAGTTTGTAGTCTACCGCGACTGCGTGGCTCTCGACACACTCGACCTTGCCGATGTTATGGATCCCGCAACAAAGCAGTGCTCTTATCAGGACAAGGAACTCAAGAGCGACACATACACTTACTTTGTTCAGCCGCTTTTCGCCCTCACAAACGGCGAGATAAGCGACGCTACAGCCGACTCGGAGTGGGTGGGCTACTACACAACTACGCCTATGGACGTGAACGTGGCTCTCGCTAAGGAACTTCCTGCCGTTACCGACCTGAAGCTCGTAGGTGGTGAGGTGAAGCGCTACGGTTCTATCGTGAGCCAATTGGTAGAATACTACGCCGATCTCGAATGGAAGAATCCGGAGGGTCTCGAAGAACTCGGCTTCGTGAGAAACGACATTGCCTTCGTGGGTATGGGCCTTTCTGACGAAAAGCTTGAAGGCGCTGCCGAGTCTGCAAGAGTGCAGATTATGGACGACGAGATGCAGATATATGTCATCACAACCTACAAGTACGGCAAGGCTTACTCTGACGCTATCACCGTTACTGTTAAGGACATCGAGAAGTACAGCGGCGTGGAGAGCGTAACAGCCGACGGCGTTGTGAAGGCTACATTCGCAGGCAACACGGTGCAGCTCAGCGATGCCGCAAACGTATCGGTTTACTCTGCAGCAGGCGCTAAGGTGTACGCAAAGCAGAACACATGCAGCGTGGCTCTCGGTCAGCTTCCGGCTGCTACATATATAGTATGTGTAGAGAAGGACGGCAAGAGCAGCTTCTATAAGTACGGCGTGAAGTAGCATAAGCTCACGCCAGGATAGCACTTCGTGAAAAGACACACATGTATATTACGTATAGTATATAATATAATGTGTGTCTTTTCAGATTATTAATTAACCAAAAACATGGAATTATGGGAAAAAGACTACTTAATTCGATTGCAGCTCTGGTATTAGTGCTCGGCTGCCCGGCAACGGCTGACGCTCAGCAGGCGGCTCCAGAAAACAGATTCTTGGTTAATACTGCCACCTTCGGCAGTTCGATGGGCGATATTCCGGACGATGTCGTGTCGAAGCGCAGTCTGTACTACTACAACACCGACGGACTCTTCGTCGGAAGAGCCGACTACGGACGTCTCTACACCGACGAAGGCTACTCGGACGACTTCGATGTTATGACTTTCTGCAAGGCTGTCTTCAACACCGACGGCATGATGACCAATAAGGACACGTACCAGTGGGGCGAATACGACGGCGGCGTCTTCAGCTTCCGCAAGACGCAGAACTGCGAGAGCTATACTTACGACAGCGATGGACGATTGGCTACCGACACTACGTCGATGTACATCAACGAGTATGCGTACAACACCGACGGAACGCTGGCTAAGAAGTCTACCTATATCAGAGACACTAAGAAGTTCAAGCAGGAGATTACGTACACCTATACCGACGGCGTGCTCACCCATTACTCGTCAACCGGCGAATACGACTCGTACAAGTTCGAGGCTAACATAAAGTACGACGCCGACGGCAACAAGGTGGAGGAGTATCAGTACAAGCTGAAGGACGGCAATGAGGTGGCTAAGCAGCGCGAGGCATGGACTTATACCAGCGGTGCGCTCACACTCTACGAGAAGTTCCGCTACGATGCAAGCGGCAAGGAGATACCGAGCGCAAAGACCGAGTATAAGCCGGTGAACGGTAACCTCAACCTCATGGACGTTTGCAGCTACAACTATAGTAGCAATAAATGGACGCGTAGCGGTCTGCCCATGCGCTATGAGTATCGCGACTTCGGTGGCATGAAGGAGCAGACAGCCATGATGATTATGTCGGCTACGCTCGACAAGGAGAAGCCGAACACCGTCGACCTCCGCTTCAATGTGCCGAAGGCAGGACTCGAGTACGGCTGCAAGTTCGTCATTTTCCGCAACTGCATACCGCAGGATACCGTTGATCTTGCCGACGTGATGGACCCCGAAACAATGCAGTGTGCTTACGAGGACGACGAACTCAGCAACAGTACATACACCTACTTCATTCAGCCGTTGTTCGCCGTGAAGGACGGTAAGATCGTAAAGCCTGCTGCCGACTCGGAGTGGGTTGGTTTCTACAGCACCACTCCTACTGAGATTGAAGTGGCGCTCGACCACGAACTGCCTGCCGTTACCAATCTGGCTCTCGTAGGCGGCGAGGTGAAGAATGTAGGTACGGCTTTGAATCCTGAAAAGGAGTATAACGCTGTCTTTGGTTGGGAAAATCCTGCCGACATGAACGACTACGGCTTTATCAAGCATACGCTCTACTTCGTTGGAAGCAATGTGCCAGAGAACGAAACAAGAGAGGCTTCGAAGGATACGCTTCACGTAATGCTTCTCGACGATGTTGTAGAGGCGTATGTCGTTACGACCTACAAGTACGGCAAGGCGTTCTCCGACACCATCACCGTTAAGTTGGCAGACATCGACAACCTTACCGGCATGCAGCGCATTGGCGTGGACGGCGTGGTGAAGGCTATCTTTGCAGGCAACACGGTTCAGCTCAGCGACGCAGCCAACGTATCTGTCTACAACGTTTCGGGCGAACGTGTATATGTACGCAAACGCACAAGTAGCGTATCGCTTGCTCAGCTCCCGACAGCAGCTTATATAATATGTATAGAGCGCGACGGCAAGCAGAGCGTCTACAAGTATCACGTTAAGTGAGGATAAAACAATACCATAGGCAAAACATCCGAACTACAGAACATAGCCTAAATTATTAATAAATAAAATTCTTAAAAACCGTAATATCAATAGATGAAGACAAAAATGTTACTTGCGTCGCTACTCTTAAGTGGCGCAGCTTTCGCACAGACATCACCCTTAGTGATGGTCACCCCAAGCGACTACAACATCATGGCTGCTTCGCCAAACGGCAAGTGGGCGTGTGGTATGTACTTCGACAGTGGCAACGAGGCTTACGGATTCCGCTGGAATTTGGAGAGCGGAGAGATTGATTTGCTCAATCCGTCGTCGCCTTCGCAGGCTTACAGCGTGTCTAACAACGGCGTTGTTGTGGGCTTGTACACCGACAATAGCTACAAGAAGAACGGTGCTTCGACGCAGCTCGCTGGCTATTGGCAGAACAACCGTTGGAACCGTCTCGAAATGCCTTCTGACGCTGTGAGCAGTAGCGGCGCTTCTGGCATATCGCCCGACGGACACTACATCACGGGCAACGTGTATGTAGGCGGAAAGTATTTGGGATACGTATGGAAGGACGGCAAGATTTATCGCCAACTGAAGGAGAACAATGGTATCGCGATACCTTATGCAATATCGCCCGACGGAGAGTATACTACGGGTTGGGTTATGAACAAGAACCGCCAGGCATGTTTATGGGGACCCGACGGCAATTTCACCACACTCTCTGACCAGCAGTCGCCGTTCTGTGTAGGCAAGAAGTTCTCGCCCGACGGCAAGAAGCTGCTTTACTTCGGCGGTTGGCAGACCGAAGAAGAGGCAGGCGGAGCAGGCAAGGTGCGCGGAGCTTGGGCGCTCTACGATATGGAAACCGGCAAGAAGAGCGCTATTCTTCCGGCTGGCGACAACGACGACCTCGACTTCTTCGACATCAGCGCTAACGGCACCGTGATGTGCGAGGACAACCAGTTGGGCTATATCTATCAGAACGGAAAGGGTACCTTTGCATACAAGTATCTGAAGGAAAAAGGTGTGAACCTCGCCGACTATCATGTTTTCGTCAATCCAGACTCGCCGAAGGATTCGGAAGGCGAAACCCTTTACAACGTCACACGCGCCACATCCGTGTCGGTAGACGACCACATCATGGGCTTCCTCTTCTACAACGACAACAAGGATTCGGACGGCAACTATGCCATTTCGTCGCAGTCTATGATCGTGAAGTTCGGCAGTCCGATGTTCTCGGCTATGCCTCCGGTGAGCATTAAGGCTCAGCAGTTGTCGGGTCTCAACACTGTGAAGATTACATGGAAGCCGAACGTTGCAGCCACCGGCATAACCGGATACAAGGTGTATCGCGACGGCAACAAGGTGAGCAGCGATGTTGTTACCGCTGAAGGATTCGTAGATGCTGGTGTGCCGGTAGGCGAACACAAGTATGTGGTTACTGCAGTGTACGGCGACGTTGAGTCGGCTGATAGCGAGACAGCTACTGTCAAGGTGGAGAATCAGAAACTTTCTACGCCCACAAACCTCTTCGCACAGCAGCATGGCTACAGCGCAGCATACATGGAGTGGAGCGATCCGTCAACAAACTTCGGAGCACTCACATACTTCAACCCCGACGACGCCAACATCGAGACATTCGGTCTGTCGTTCGACGGCGAGAGCTACGAGACAGCCATCGCTTTCGACGCAGTTACGCTCAGCGCATACAAGGGACAGAAGCTCACATCCGTAGGTTTTTACCCGATGGAGGCTCAGGGCGGCTGGACTATCAACCTCTACACACGCAGCGCAGACGGCAAGCTGCAGAAGTTCTACACACAGCCCGTTACGCAGCAGCTGAACTACGGCGAGCGCAACGTCGTTAAGCTCGACACTCCGCAGAATCTGCCTTCTGGCGAACTGCTCGTGTCGGTTGAGGTGAAGGTTACAGAGGCTTCGCAGCGCATCACAGCGCTCGACTTCGGTCGTGCCGTGAAGGGCTCTTCCGACCTTCTCCGCCTTACAACCGAGCCCGACTTCTACTCGATGGGCAACCTTATGGAGGAGAGCAACTATCTCTATGCCGCTTCGTGGGCTATCGACGCTATCGTGGCGCCAGAAGGTGCCGACCTTGCAAAGGACAACGTGACGGGCTATAATATATATGTAGACGGCAAGAAGGTAGGTTCGTCTGCTACAAAGAACTTCACCGTACCCTCTCTCGACAAGGGCGACCATGCACTGGGCGTGAGCGCCGTGTATGCCAACGGATCGGAGTCGGAGCCGGCCGTAGCTCAGCTTGCGGTTGTTCCTGACGACAGCCAGCTTCAGGCTGTGAAGGGCGTGGCAGTAGCGCCGGTAAGCGCTTCGGCTGTGAAGGCCGATTGGGCAGCACCGGTTGACCGCGATGTAGTTCAGGTGCAGTATTGCACGGGTTCTGCATCAACGCAGGGCGTGACAGCTCCCGCTGACAACAACTATAACATCATGGTAGGCGCGCTCTATCCGTCGAAGACATTCCGCGGTCGCACCGGATACGCCATCAAGAAGGCACGCTTCTATCCGCTCACAGACGCTACATACACAGTGTATGTCTACAAGAACGACGAGCTGATAAGCGAGACCGAGGTAGACGACTACACCGTAGGTAAGTGGAACGAGGTGGAACTCACGAAGCCTATCATCATCGAGAACGGATCTACATACCGTCTTGCCATCGACTGCTATGATGTAACACCGAAGGAACCGGCTATCGCCGTAGACAGCAGCGATCCGCTGGAAGGCTACTCTGACATCTACTCGCTCGACGGCGAGTCGTGGAGCTCAATATCTTCTACCGGCGTGATGGCTAACTGGATGATCGGTCTCGTGCTGGAGAACCCGAAACCAGGTACGTTGCCTATCGAAGGCTACGACGTGTTTATCGACAACGCTAAGAAGAACGCGGCGAAGCTCACGGAGAGAACATACACACACGACTTCGGTACCGACGACAAGCAGCAGCACACTATCCGCGTTGACGTATACTACACAGTGAAGTCTACAAGCGTGAAGGGCGGCGTAACCAACTTCCTCATCGCCGTTGCAGGTATCGACGAGAACACCATAGGACGTATCGAGATGCGCCAGGGCGAGAACGAGCTCACCGTAACTGGCGAGGGCGTGACGTCGGTAGAACTTGTGTCGGCAGCAGGCGCTGTTGTAGCAAAGGCAGAAGGCAACACCGTATCGCTCAACGGCTTGACCGCAGGCGTATACGTAGTGAAAGCCGTAGTAGCCGGCGAAACCGTCACACGCAAGATAATGATAACGAAGTAAAAGTTTTAGCAGGTTAAGCACAAATTTGCTACACTTAAGCCAAGAATATTGCGTTTTGTTCCATAATCGGTAAAATGAGGGTTGCGTGTTGCAAAAAATATGAGTAAATTTGCAACGTGAACAGAAACGTAAACCAGATTTGACCAACACAAAACGCATCATATAAAAGCAAAAAAGCGCTGACGAAGATTGTTTCGCCAGCGCTTTTTTTAATTAGTAATTCGTAATTATTAATTATTAATTGTTAGGGTGTAATTATAAATCACGAATCACGAATTAATAATTAATAATTAATAATTAAAAATTAATAATTAATCAATTCTTCTTCAGCAAGTCGCGAATCTCTGTGAGCAGCAACTCCTCCTTTGTCGGCTTCGGCTCCTCGGGCGCAGGTGCAGGCTTGGTCTCCTCCTCCTTCTTCTTGAGGTTAGCCAGCTTGTTGATGCCCTTCACGAGGAGGAACACGCAGAAAGCGATGATAGTGAAGTCGATGATAGTCTGAATGAACGCACCATAGTTGATGGTAGCCGGCTTCATTGTCTCCATGCCGAGGTTTACGGCAGGCAGCTCGAACTTCAGGTCGCTGAAGTTGACGCCGCCGATGAGCCATCCGATAGGCGGCATGATGATATCGTTCACGATAGAGCTAACTATCTTTCCGAACGCACCGCCGATGATCACACCGACAGCCATGTCGACAGCGTTGCCCTTTACGGCGAACGCCTTGAACTCATTTAGCATTTTTCCCATAGTTTCTGTTTGTTAATTGTTTAATTCCTAATGTCCGATTGTATGTTTCTTGTTTCTAACTATCTTATTTTGCAAAGTGTATATAGCAAACTGCGCTTATTATATATAATGTATATAGCCCAGTGAAATTATATAGCGATTTTTTAAATAATTTAATACCTCTATTGGCTGCAAAATTAGAAAATAATTATTAACTTTGCGCTCGATAAAGAAAAAAATGCTCAAAGGTATTGCTTTTTGAATGTTTCAGCTCATTGGCAAGTACTGTGGAGCTTGAAAGTAAGATTTATTTTCAACCATTAATTAAAATATTAAAAAAATGACAAAAGTTGCTATTAACGGCTTCGGCCGTATCGGTCGTCTGGCTTTCCGTCAGATGTTTGAGGCAGAGGGTTATGAGGTAGTTGCTATCAACGACCTTACATCTCCAAAAATGTTGGCTCACCTTCTTAAGTATGATACAGCTCAGGGTGGCTTCGCTGGCAAGTACGGTGAGGGCAAGCACACTGTAGAGGCAACAGACAACTCTATCATCGTTGATGGTAAGGAAATCACTATCTATGCTAAGCCAAACGCTGCTGAGCTTCCTTGGGGTGAGCTTGGTGTTGACGTAGTACTTGAGTGCACTGGTTTCTATACATCTAAGGAGAAGGCTTCTGCTCACCTTACAGCAGGTGCTAAGAAGGTAGTTATCTCTGCTCCTGCAGGTAACGATCTTCCTACTATCGTTTACAACACAAACCACAAGACTTTGACTCCAGCCGATACAGTTATCTCTGCAGCTTCTTGTACAACTAACTGCTTGGCTCCTATGGCTTACGCTTTGAACAAGTACGCAGCTATCCAGTCAGGTATTATGTCTACTATCCACGCTTACACAGGCGACCAGATGATTCTCGACGGTCCTCAGCGTAAGGGCGACCTCCGTCGTTCACGTGCAGGTGCTCAGAACATCGTTCCTAACTCAACAGGTGCTGCTAAGGCTATCGGTCTCGTAATTCCTGAGTTGAACGGTAAGTTGATCGGTTCTGCACAGCGCGTTCCAACTCCAACAGGTTCTACAACTATCCTCGTAGCTGTTGTTAAGGGTAAGGACGTAACTGTTGAGGGTATCAACGCTGCTATGAAGGCTGCTTCTAACGAGAGCTTCGGTTACAACGATGAGCTGATCGTTTCTTCTGATATCATCGGTATGCGTTTCGGTTCACTCTTCGATGCTACTCAGACAATGGTTAGCAAGATCGACGAGGATACATATCAGGTACAGGTAGTTTCTTGGTACGACAATGAGAACTCTTATACTTCTCAGATGGTTCGTACTATCAAGTACCTCGC
>ERZ1026874.822-NODE-822-length-18096-cov-11.279807_pt1 | contig 18096 bp, 18 predicted proteins | sample MGYA00380167_ERZ1026874 | MGnify/ENA primary metagenome ERZ1026874 (study PRJEB33269, sample SAMEA4719803) | human gut metagenome | biome: human-associated habitat; feature: organic feature; material: feces | place: Cameroon | collected 2013-10 ...
AAACTAAAAAAAGGATTTAAATTTGAATGTATTTCATTTGAAAGATGGAAAAATTATAAACAAGAAATTTTAAACCTTTTAGATTCTGATTTTGAATTAACAATAGAACAAGAAAATGAAATAATTCAAATTCTGAAAAAATTAGAAGAAAACATGCTTGACCAAAAAAAGATTAATGATAAATTACAAAAGGATACAACTATTCAAGCTTTGAAGAGTATGTTAAAACTTGATGGAATAGACTATTAAAGAAGAAAGAACGAACTATTTAAAATAGCTCGTTCTTTTTTAAACTTTAAATTGTTTAAAGTTTTCAGAATCAAATTCTTGTATCTCCCTTCGTGGGATGAGTGGGTTTAAGAATCAGTAGACAACTGCTGGTTCTTTTTTGGGGAATGCGATGTCAGAAAGAGTTTGTCATTTTGGCAGATATGATCCCAGCTCATATGAATCGAATGCTTAATAATGAACTGATCCATCGCTCAGCAAAAGCTTTCCTTATACGCATTGCAAGACAGACGTACATATTACATTATGAGCGAATAAAAAAATATTTCGTTCGGCTAAAATGAAATGATAAACAAACGGAACAATGTTCCGTTTGTTTATCCATGCAATTATTATATATAACACAAACATATATAACATATGCATAACTAAGTTGACTTTGAATAATTTTGAGTATAAAATGAAAACAAAAAAAGATACGTACAAAGAAAGGAGAGCGAAATGGGAGAAATCAAGCAAACTAATTTTCGTATAGACCAAGAAGCTGCAAATGCTTTCAGATCGTTTTGCGAAAAACATGGAATGAATCAAGCACAAGGCTTCGATCATGTCATGAACGTAGTAGAAATGGATCAGGCAAAATCGGTCGTACCTGAACGGAAAACGGAAATAGAAACCGTTGAGAAAGCATTGAAGGATATCATGTCAGCTTATCTTAACAGCATTGAGATTTCAAAAAATACAGAAGATCGTGTTAATGAACAATATCGTTCATTAATTAAAAGCAAAGATAAAACAATTGAAGAACTACAAACAAAAGTTACCGCTTTAAAAAACGATCTGAAAAGGGCAGAAGAAACTGTAATAAATTCGCATAGTACAGTTTCACAAGCGGTGAAAGATGCAAAGAATGCAATAGAATCCTCTACAATGATGCAGCAATTGCTTAAGGAAAAGGAACGAACAATAGATGCGTTAACAGAACAGTTATCATCAGCTGTCAAAAAAGCCGAAGAATTTGATTCCCTTAGTGAAGAGAATGAGAAAATGCAAGAAGAAATTAACGATCTAAAAGCAAATATGGAACGACAAAATTCCGATGCTAAAAAAGATACAGATCTCGCTATAGAAAGAGCCATATCTAAAGCAGTTGCTGAAAAGGAAAAAGAACTAATGGAACGGATTATACTACTAGAAAAAGAAAATACGAGAATGGCTGTTACATTGGATTTGTTGGAAAAGAAATAGTTATTGAAAAAAGTGTTGGAAGACCGACACTTTTCTTTTTTTGTCAAAATATTATTTTCTTTCTTTTTTCATATTAACATTGAATATATAAAATTAATAGGAGGAAAAACATGGACAACATTAACAGAAAAATTGAAATGCTGGAATGGCAACTTATGTACAACAGTGACTTATACGGCGGGACAGCACTAGCTAACAAGCTGGAAGAATATCATTCATTAAAACATATTCGTGCTTTATGGGACGAATTTGGTGCTATTCCAATGGATGAAGAAACAGAATGTATCGAGGCAGAATGGCACGGTTTTCCGGCTGGGACTTTCCGTGAAGAAATTTGGGAATGGTTTGAAAGTCAATTTAATATATCAGTAGTAGATCTGATGTACGATCATCCAATGCACAGTATCACATTATCAGAGATGTTAAGGAAAGATAACTGGGAATTCAACATAATTCCTCTTTCATCCAACCTTGCGAGAGAATTGATCAAAACAAAACAGATTTATTGTCTTTCATATGGAGAACCTACACAAATTTCTGAATGTTATGAAATCCACGATGGAAGAATGTATGGCATCGAAAATAACAGACAGGATTTATATGAATGGCTCCTTTCTGTATTGAGTAATAATTATATTAATGAAATTTCATCTAATCAAGAGGTACGTCGTATTTGGATCGATCCAGATACCGACGATGCGATTTGGGGCTCTTTGGAAGATATCGAAGATCTTGCTTGTGCATTAAAATCACGTCATTACCATGTAGATACATACATATATGGACAAGAATATGCTCATTTGGTCGCGAAAAAAGAAAAGAACTTTGAAAAATAAGAAAGTTGTCTAACAAAAGGAGAGTGCCGGTAATATTCGGCACTCTTTTTCCTGAAGAAAATCTCTACTGTTATCTTTTTCCATATTCTAAGTGAAATTTTTAAAAATGGGAGGTACAAATATGAATATACTGAATGAATTGGATAAGGATACAAGAATACACGTCGAAAGAACAGAGATGTTATGTTTATCAGTGTGTAAAATATTACATCTTAGTGAAGAAGCCACCTTAGCAATATGCGTTGCTGCAAAGTATCACGACATTGGAAAAATCAAAATTCCGGCGCAGATACTTTTTAAACCAGGATGTTTGACAGCGGAGGAGAGGGCAGTGATTCAAACTCATGCCGGAATTGGATATGAGATGACACCTAATTTTCCAGAAAATATTCGTGAGATGATCCGCTATCATCACGAGGACATTAATGGCGGAGGATATTATCATTTAAAAGAGAATGAAATCCCTCTTGGTGCGCAGATTTTGCGTGTTTGTGACGTCTACGAAGCTCTTACAGCGGATAGATGTTATCGAAAGGCATTATCTCGCGAAGAGGCAATAGATTATATTCAGAAACAGATAGGAGCGATTTTTTCGTACAAAATTGCACATGCGTTTCTGATATCCTTATCATATCAGAGGTGAAAGAAAGGCTGCATTCATGCGGTCTTTTTTTGGTGGTGGAATACCTTCTTAACTATGAAATTTCATATTCTTAAAAAGGAAGGAGGTCGTTCATATGGATAAGATAAAAGTGGAAATATATAAAAATTTTCGAAATGAACAAAACAATATGACTTATGATGAACCATGGAATGGTCCAAAAGAATTAAAAAAATGGACAAAAATGATTCTTTCTGCAAATGGGATTTGTGATGAAGAAGTAATAAATTCCGTATTCTCCGAATTAGAGCAAAACTACAAAGAAGAAATTTTGCATCCCTTTTCATCACAATCTGTTGCATGGCGAAAGAAGTATCAGGAAACGATTTGTTAAAGATGTCTTTTTAAGGAGTATAGATTTTTAATGGAAAATATTGAGAAACGTGATAAACGCGAAATAAGGCGTTTGAAAATTTTAAAAACAGGAAATGCGTTTTTAATTCTATTTTTAATCTCTACGATCCTACTTATTCCATTCTTATCCTTTGGATTTCTTGGCTGGTATGCGTCGATACGAGGAAGTCTTTTAGACGAACCAATATTTTGGATTTCTTCCCTGCTGCTGATGATTCTTACAGAAAGCATATTATTTTGGATAGGAATTCTTATGGTTTATACGACATCAATTCAGCTAGGAATAGAGACAAGGATCATGGGAATTGCACTTGGCTGGGCTCCGATTGCAAATATTGTTATGCTTATCAAAATTTTGCGAATAACCGGAAAAGAAATATCTTTTGAAAATCAGAAGTTAAAAATAAATGAAAAGCGTTTTGAAGAACAAGTATGCAAAACGAAATACCCGATTCTTCTGGTTCATGGTGTATTTTTCCGTGATTTCAAACATTTCAATTACTGGGGCAGGATTCCTGCTGAATTAGAAAAGAATGGTGCTGTGATATATTATGAAAACCATAACAGTGCGGCATCGGTAGATGATAGCGCAAAAGAACTTACAAATCGTATTCTGGAAATATTAAAAGAAACAGGGGCGGAAAAACTTAATGTTATCGCCCATTCCAAAGGTGGCTTGGATATGAGAACAGCAATCCAAATGGGATGTGCCCCTTACATTGCATCCTTAACAACAATCAATACTCCTCATCGGGGTTGTGAATTTGCAGACTATCTTTTAAGTAAGATCCCTGCTGCCGTAAGGGATAATGTAGCGAGAACATACAATGCAGCTGCTGCCAAACTGGGGGATGTAAATCCAGACTTTCTTGCTGCTGTTTATGATCTGACAAGTTCAAGCTGTGCTTTGAGAAATAAATGGGTCATGGATTCTCCGGACGTCTATTATCAATCCGTTGGAAGTAAGATGAAGCATGCAAGTAACGGTAAGTTTCCATTGAATTACAGTTATCATTTAGTGAAATATTTTGATGGACCAAATGATGGTCTTGTAGGGGAGAAGTCTTTTGCATGGGGAAGAGCATATACTTTTTTGTCGCCCAAAGGAGACAGAGGCATCTCTCATGGAGATATGATCGACTTAAACCGTGAAAATATTGATGGATTTGATGTGAGGGAATTTTACGTAAAACTTGTAAATGACCTCAAATTGAGAGGTTTTTGAACAGAATAAGGCAAAATAGTATTGCTCTTATGAAAATCATATCTGGGATATTTGGTGTCTTTACGGCAAAAATATCAGATTACCTTCATTTTGGTATAGTAAGCGCATAGAAAATGAAAGAGGTGATGTAATTTGAAAGTAGTAAGTGGTTATGGACAGTGAATATTATCCAGGTGCGAGCCGGAAGCTCACATAAAAAGTTTGGGTGTTCCGCACCGGGGTGTAAGTTGTTTTTTTTCTGTTAGTTCTGGGAAATTTGAGAATTTCTGGAACAGCAGATAAGGAAAATGGCTGAATTTTTGGCAATACTGTAAGAATATGATAACAGATTTTGGGCAGTATTGCCGTATCTCCCTTCGTGGGATGAGTGGATTGAAATATTAACAAAAATGAAAGGTGGTATTTTGATGAAAAAGAAAGTAGTTGTATTAATGCTTTGTGCAATGACACTGTATTCCTGTTTACTTATCGGTTGTGAAAAAAGTGTAATGCCGATAAATACGGAACCTGCAAAAACAGATACGACAAATACAGAAAACGGAATTCAGTTTGCGGAAGATGCAAATGTAATCCAGCTGTCTGGGCAGGAGGATATAACAGAGAAGCATGATATGGTATTACCTGTTGTAGAAAAAACGAAAAAAATTGAGACTGGTATGGTCTTAAATTGTGACAATGACAGCTTAAAAGGACATTTTCTGGTCGATAATGTTAAGGAAGAAAAAGACAGTATTCATGTTGAGGCCCATAGTATTTCTGTTTATGATGGACAACCGGTCTTGGATCTTCCGGAAGAAATGGAAGTAACGGACTGTACTACCATTCAGTTAAATCCAACGGAGGAGGCGAAGTGTCTTAAAGAAGGGGATCTATTCTATCTTCCAGAAGCTTATGATGTATATCGTGTTGGATCTGTAGATGTCGAAAAAGATGCAGTTAATGTAACAACAGATGATATGACATTTGAGGAGAAAATGGGATTGATTTCCTCGATAAATATCGAGGGGGCTGGAACGGCTGACGCAAGCAGCTTTTTTCCATCTGAAGGCGTAACGATCACTACCGATTAAGGAACACAAGAAATGTCAATTCTTTCATTTTTTCATATTATTCCTGAATATTTAATTATTATAGGAGGAAGAAAAATGAAGAAAGAGGAAATTTACAATTACTTAGAGGAGAACGCAAATTCCAGCACACTTTCGTTTTCACAAAGAGGGCCATGGGGATCATCAAAATATCGTGGAAACTGTTCCGGCTGGATTCCGGCATCCCTCATTTACCGGTATGATTGCAAGTCTGTTTCTGAGATCTTTGCAGGCAGTGGGACAACATCTGATCTCTGTAAAGATCTTGAGATTCCTTATGTCGGCATTGATCTGAACCCAAATCCGGTTCGTGATGACATTATATCCATGGATATTATGGATGAATCAATGGAACTTCCGGACGGATTTTATGAGTCGGATCTGCAGTTCTTGCACCCGCCATATCCTTCCATTAATGGAATCCATTACTCTGGATCCATGTGGAAAGACGACAGAAATCTTGCAAACAAAGACATCCAGGAAATGAGCTGGGAAAAAGGAATGAACGCGATCAACCGTGCAGTAATGCGTGGATACGCTGCGATGCCTGCTGGTTCTTATCAGGCGATCGTAGTAGGCGATATCAGAAGAAGAGTTGACGGGAAGAGCGTTTTTCGGTCTATGCTAAGTGAACTTGTACAAGCCGGAGAATTGCAGCAGGTACTTATCAAGATGCAGCATAACACAGTTTCCGGAAGGTCAGCTAATTATTCTTATGGAAAGCGAAACTTTTTCCTGATTGAACATGAATATGTAGTTGTGTATAAAAAACCATCTGGTTATGAGATCGCATATGTTGTCCCGAAAAAGTATTCTTTCGATATACGTGATAGCAAATGTGCGACATGGAAAGATGTTGTGTTTACAGTGCTCCAGAACATAAGTGAAGAGGCTTCATTAAATGAGATTTATGCTGCGCTTGAGGGGCATAAAAAAACTCAGACAAATCCTCATTGGAAAGATAAGATCCGGCAGGTTCTCCAGATGCTCGAAAAAAGCGGTCTTGTTGTTCATTCCTCTTATGGAAGATGGGCAGCAGCTTAACCTGACATACGGCAAAAGTATTCATTTTAATTGACAGCAGTCTCAGTATTTTACTGAGGCTGTTGTTTTTTTTTGAGAAAACGGAACAATGTTCCGTTTTTTTAATTCCAACAAAACCTTTGTTTTTACATATTTTCCTTTTTATCGCAAAAAGGAACAAAATACGTTTCAGTTTTCTTCCATATTGTAGTAAAATCATTACGTGCAAAAATAAAGAAAACGGAAGGAAATAATATAATAATGGAACATAAAACAGAAGGAGGTATCGTAATGCTGGTTCATACGATAGAAGAAAAAGTCAAAAAAATGATTGATGAGCTAAAAGGAGTATGCATGCAAGCTGGGTTGTCCAATCAAGCTGCTGAAGAACAGTGTGTAACAACTGTCCTTTTATATAAATTTTTGGACTCGAAAAAGGATTTTTTGCCTGAAGAATATTCTATCCAGTCACTGATCGATTATCAGAAAAAGTTAACACGGTTCTTCGGTGCACCAAACAATCCAACAAGCATGTCACAATTCACACGAACCTTTGATCGACGTATCAGTGAAATCGCTTATAAGATTGAAGAAACACTCACTGTTTCTGATCCCCAGAATAATGTGGTCTACGATCCGGTCATGATCCCGATTTCCACACTTGCGAATCAGGAAAGCCGGGATATCTTTGTATCTAATGTATTTAAGATTATTTCGAACCCGGATTATGACATTTCTGAAATCGTGGATGAAAAGCATCAGTTTGATTTCTTCTCCGCAGTTTTTGAATACATGATCCATGATTACAATGTAGCAGCAGGCGTGTATGCAGAATATTTTACACCTCAGATCATTTCCCATATCATCGGACGTATTCTTGCGTCAATGAATGATGGAAAAATGAAGAAAAACGTGTCAATTTATGATCCTTCCGCAGGAACAGGTTCACTCGTTCTGCATCTGGATGATGCACTAAAAAAGGAAGGTTTAGATCCGACAATCTACACACAGGATATCAGCCAGAAATCTACTAGATTTTTAAAGCTCAATATCTTACTTAACGGTCTCTATCATGATGAGCTTCATATCGCACATGGGGATACTTTGCTTGCTCCGGCTCATTATGAAGAAGAACGTTTAAAAAAATTTGATATTATTACATCTAATCCACCGTTTAAGGTTGATTTTAGCAGCACCCGTAATGAGATAGCAGAGGCGTGGGCAGATACTGACAGATTTTTTGCCGGAATCCCCAATATCCCAACAAAAAAGAAAGAAAGTATGCCAATTTATCTTATGTTTATCCAGCATATCATCTACAGTATGTCTGAATCGGGAAAAGCAGCGATTGTTGTTCCGTCAAGTTTTCTATCTGCAAGAACGTCTTGCGAAACAGCGATCAAGGAAAAAATGATCTCTGACAATCTGCTTGCCGGAATCATTACAATGCCTGCAAGGGTTTTTGCAAATACAACAACGAAAGTGTCTGTTATCTTCCTTGACAAAAACAAGTGTGATGATTCTGTTTTCCTGGTGGATGCGTCAGAGTTAGGAACGCTTGAAAAGGTCGGAAAAACAAAACGTGTTGTTCTATCTTCGGAAGAGGTTGAGCAGATCATCGATTTTTATATCAATAAGACAGAACAGCATCAGTTCAGTGTAGCTATAACCCCTGCCGAAATCGAAGAAAATGGCTACAACCTGATGGCAGGGCAATATTTTGCCCCGGAATTTAATTTTGGTCCGAAATCCGAAAATGATTTTCGCGCAGAGTTAATGGATTGTCTGATTCGGTTGGATGAACTTGAACTTGAAAGAAGATCCATAGAAGAGGATTGTGGGGAATTTATGATGGAACTTAGAAATCTTTATGGAGGCACTGGAAAATAGAAATGATATTTGTAAAACTAGAAGATATAGCAGAGTTAAAAAGCGGGCCTTTTGGTGTTGTATTCAATGGAGTGGATTTTGTTTCGTCCCAAAATGGAATCCCCGTCCTTGAAGTATGTAATCTTGGGAAAGGTACTATTGATGCTAGGAATGCGAAATTGATTGCAAAAGAGGATGTAGGGACCTTTAAAGCATACTGCTTAAAAGATGGAGATATTATCTTTGGGCGGATTGGTGCGATTGATAAATTCGCCTATGTAGAGAAAGAAAATGAAGGATGGATACTTGGTTCAGACTGTATACGGATCCGGTGCCATCCTGGTGTTAATGCAGGATATATCGCACATTGTATAAATACTGACTTTGTGAGACAGCAGCTTTCAAATGCTCGTATCGGGGGGAATATTCCATCGATCAACACAAAGGCTCTAAAAAATATAAGATTCCCATATCCCGATCTTCAAGTACAAGATGAGATTGAAAAAAAATTGACGTTTTTCACAAAAAAAATAAATGTAAATCAAAAATACATGGAACAGTCAAAAAAAATGTTATCTAGTATTTTTAACCATTGGTTTTTGGACTACCAGATACCATACGATGGTCGTGCAGGGAAATTTACAACATGGTGTGAGAAATTAAAGCGAGAAATTCCAGAAAACTGGGAGCTGGTAAGGTTGGAAGATGTTACAAAGCATCTGACTGACGGAGAACATGGCTCTGTTTCCGAAGATCCTAAAGGACAGTATTGGATGTATGGAGCAGGTAATATCAAAGATGGTCAGGTGGTTCCATCCCCATCGGATAAACGGATCGGTTATGAAACGTACCAGAGAATCCACAAACGAACTGGTACCTCAAAGGGGGATATACTCCTAACGACTGCTGGAACTATAGGAAATATCGCCTATCTTCAGGAAGATCTTAATTCGATCGAGTTTTTACGGAGCGTTACGACGATCCGCCCAGATTCTGATAGAATAACAGCAGAATATTTATATCAATATTTACTTGCAGCTACTCCGCAGATCCATGCATTAAAAAAAGGCAGCGGACAAAAAAGTATTGCTTTAAGTGATCTTCGCAAAATGCCGATTGTACTGCCACCTTTAGATATTCAACAACTTTATTCTGAAAAGACGATACCTTTTTATCGTATGCTTGAGGTTGCAAGAAAAGAAAATATTACACTTATGACGTTGTACCATTTGGTAATTGATCAGCTTTTGGAAGCAGCTGCAAAAAATTGAAACACATTTCGTCCTATGTTTCCCAAAAAATTCATCAGGAAAAACAGAAAGGATGTTGGATTAACCAGCATCTTTTTTGTTTCTCAAGGAGTGTTTCCCTTCGCTTTGTATATTTCGGGAATGTTACGTGCAAAAATCAAAGAAACTTCCATATTAAGTACAATGAAGAAAACAATTCTAATAAAGAAAAGGAGAAGAAATATGGGATTAGCATTATCTGAACAGGAAACAGTTATCCGTATAGGAAGAGAGGAACAGGAAGCAGTTGTGTATACGTCAGACACTACAATGATGACACGGCTTGACAAACTTGCTGACCCGGAAAATGAAAAAGCGCCACTTTGGAAGCTAAAGGAAGTGCATCGCAGTAGAAGTGGGGAAGTCGTTGCCAAAACCTACACAACAAATAAGAAGCTGGTATCATTCCGTGCAGGAATCGTAACGCGAGACCTGTCAGAAGAGCAGAAAGCAGAATTGGCAGAACGTATGCGTAATGCACAGAAAAACAGAAAGTAGGACAAGACATCAATGGCAGAGCTGACAATGTTCCTTATGTGCAGAGCAAAGGAAAAAGATTGGAAAGAAAAAGAAGGAAATACATGGGTTGAAGGGTATTACGCAAAGCGAGTCGATGAGAATGGGGCAGAGCATCATGTTTTTCTCCAGGAAGAAGGCCATTCCTTATGGAAACAGGTAGAAATCGATCCGAAAACAATTTGCAGAAATACCGGTGCAAAAGACAGCTGCGGAAATCCAATTTGGGAAAAAGACATCCTCGAAATTGATCTTAACGAAAAAACAAAAGGACATGGTGTGATCTGTTTTGGAACATATGTATCACCTTTTGACAGCGCATCGACCGAGCATATTGGATTTTATGTGAGCTGGCGGACCCCGAAATGTGAGTATCTAAGGAGAGATCTTGGATATTGGCTGAACGAAGGGGCGATTGCCGTATCAACAGTATACGATCACAAAGACATGGTTATCGATCCGAACAGAGAATAGAACTGATGAAAACATTCGGATGTACGAGAAAACCAGTGAAACCGGCGGCGTAAGTAATCCCCGTCACAGAGGATAGTGGGTGCGTGACCACCCATCGAGGCGTATCTTGCCTCGGAGAAGCTCCAATCGACGGAGTTCGCTTGAAGTAGTTCACACTAGGAGGATTATTCTATATGAGTTTATTGAATATTTTATTTTTATTGTTTCTTATAACGTAAGCGTCCAATAAGAGGGTGTATCGAAATTTCTGGCTGTTGCATGTAAATTATTGATTAGAGTTTTGGGAGTTGACTCTAAAAACTCTAAATCTAATCTAAGGAGCAGGCTTATGGATCTTTCTTCTTTGACTCCAGACAAACAGGTGAAACTTCAATACTGGCTGGATGTAATACGGCAATGCAGGGCCTCCGGACTGACAAATCAGATCTGGTGTGAACAACACGATATCTCTTTGAAAAGTTATTATTACTGGCTTTCCAAAATTCGAAAGCTTGCCCTGGAAGAACTACCCCGCAAGAAAAACGGCATCCACATGTGTACAGACCAACATTCAACTGCTTTAACGGAATCCCCGGCTGAGTTTGCGGAGCTTTCACTTCCGGACAGAAACATTTCCCGTTCCACTCCTGCAGCCATACTTCATATCGGATCCATAACAGTGGAACTTTATGAAGGCACATCTGCCCAGATGCTGGAAAACATTCTGAAAGCCGTGCAGTCATGTTAGGAGATCTTTCCCATGTGGAGAAAATCTATATCCGATGCGGCTACACCGATATGAGGAAGCAGCTCAATGGCTTGCTGGATATCATCCAGTACAACTTCAAACTGGATCCTTACAGCAATTCCTTATTCCTGTTCTGTGGAAAGAGGGCTGACCGGATCAAAGCAGTCCATTACGAGGGAGACGGTTTCTGCCTTTTATACAAACGGTACGAAAACGGACGTCTCCAATGGCCGCGGACCGGCGAAGAAGCAAAACAGATTTCTGATCAGCAGCTGCGCTGGCTTCTGGAAGGTTTGAACCCGGAGCAGCCAAAGGCGGTTCAGAAATGGCTCCCGCATAAGTCTGAAAATACTGAAAATCCTTAGAAATGCTGGGAAATCTGACGATTCTATGGTATAATAATCCTATCGAAGCGAAAGGGTTTTCATGTTATGTCAGCTACGGAACAGGAGTATAAAAATCATATCAAAGAACTGGAACAGCAGGTCCGGCTCCTGAAAGAGCAGGTTGATTTCCTGACCCGTAAACTTTATGGAACAAAATCCGAGAAGACATCTACTCTCGAAATCGAGGGGCAGATGTCTCTTTTTAATGAAATCGAAACCTGTGCGGATCCTGATGCACACGAACCGGAGCTTGTTGAGATAGAGAAGCACCTACGTAAAAGGAAGTACACCGGTCAGCGGGAAGAACTGGTAAAAAATCTCCCTCACAGCAAAGTACTCCATACCATAGATGAAAGGGAACAGATATGCGATAACTGCGGGAGTACGATGGTGAAAGTAGGGGAAGAATTCGTCCGCACGGAAGTACAGTTTATCCCTGCAAAACTCAAGGTGATTGACCATTACCGGGAAACGTATGAATGCAGGTCATGCCGGAAAAACGGAACTCCTTATATGGAGAAGGCTCCGGTGCCATATCCTCCCGTCCTGCATTCTCTGGCATCTGCATCTACCATCACCTGGCTCATCCACCAGAAGTTTGAATTAAGCATCCCGCTGTACAGACAGGAAAAAGAATGGGAGGCTTTGGGATTACGTTTAAGCAGAGCGACTATGTCAAACTGGCTTCTGGCTGTCTATCGGGACTGGCTTGTACACATCGTCCACCGTCTGAAGCTGGAACTTCTGAAACAGAGATACCTTCATATCGATGAAACACATGTACAGGTGCTGAAAGAACCGGGACGGAAAAATACGTCCGATTCCTATATGTGGGTTTACTGCAGCATCAGAGATGCCGTAAATCCCATCCGCTACTTCGAGTACCAGCCGGGACGAAGCGGGAAATATCCGGAAGCGTTTCTGAGGGAATATGAAGGTTATATCCATACAGACGCTTACTCCGGATACAATGCAGTTTCAGGAGTAAAAAGATGTCTTTGCTATACGCATCTGCGCCGGGCTTTCGTGGATGCTCTCCCAAAAGACATCCATAATTCGGAAGCATCAAAACCTGCGGAAGCAATCCTCCGTCTGAATCAACTCTTTAACATAGAGTCAGAGTTGGAGGCGTTCCCTCCTGATCAGAAGAAAAAAGAACGTCTTATCCGCGAGAAACCTCTTCTCGAGGCTTTTTGGTCATGGGCAGAAAAAAGTGCCATCGGAGAGCTGCCGAAATCCAAACTTTCAAAAGCTTTTCATTACGCCTTAAATAACCGTGAAGGTTTTTGGAATTATCTGGAAGACGGGAATTGTTCCATCAGTAATTCGCTTGCGGAAAACTGTATCCGTCCCTTTGTGATCGGCAGAAAGAACTGGCTATTCTCCGGCAGTCCGAAAGGGGCGGAAGCCAGTGCAGGAATCTATACATTGGTAGAGACAGCGAAAGCGAATGGGCTTGCCCCGATGAAATATATAAAATATATCCTGTCCGACATGCCGGGGAGTGCTTTTCTTGAACATCCTGAATATCTGGATGATTATCTGCCTTGGAATCCTCTTGTAAAAGAATTCTGTCGATAACCGTTGACCTTTTAGTATAAAAGGCTGACGGTTATTTTTCTATACACTGTTTTATTTGACGCTTACCTTATAACACTTATAATTATTGGGATTGTATTAATGAAAAAAGCTGATGAAAATGTAAGTGTAGAATTAATGTCTTTTGGATTAACGCTTGCAATAGTAGGCGCAATATTCATAATTAATTATTTTCCATGATTGTCATAGACCCCGAGCGACTTCGTCGGTCTGGGGTTTTACGCGCTGGTAATCATAATAAAATTCAGGCAGAAACGGTAATGGATTTAGTCCTGGATCAAAACGTGGTGGATTCTTTTGCAGATTATTTGGATTTTAAAGAGAGGAGGTGAAGTCTAGTGATTTCAGTCCCTGCATACAAAAAATGCTACAAATGCGGTTATACGACTTCAGATTTATCAAAAAAAGAATGTAAATGCGGAGGCTTTTTATATACAGTAAGTTCCATCTACACGCCTCAAGTCAAAAAAGAAAAAGGAAATTGAATTTCATGGCTTTTTTCTCCCAGTTGTATCACTGGGAACTTTTTTACGTGCAAAAATTTGGAATTCTTCCATTTTTTGTATGATAACTATATCGGATTATACAAAATGGGAGGATTTCTAATTATGTACAAATATCTTCAAACACTCAATGAAGGACAATACAAAGCAGCAACAACAATACAGGGACCGGTTCGTATTCTCGCAGGAGCCGGAAGTGGAAAAACACATACGCTGATTAGCCGGGTAGCCTATATGATTGACTGCGGGATCCCGCCGGAACAGATCCTTTTGCTTACCTTTACAAACAATGCTGCTCAAAATATGGTGACACGGGCTGCTGCCATGGCAGATAGTCGCTGTGGCAAGATCACCGCCTGTACCTATCATTCATTCTGTACCCGTCTATTAAGACGCTACGGTATGGCGCTCGGGATTGAACCGGGCTTCTCTATTTTAACGCCGGCGGAAGCAGCGGACGCAGTAAAGCTCGTGAAATCTGCTACACCATACTATGATGATCTCGAAAAATTTCCTGCGCCGAAAAAGATCGTGGATATCTATTCAAAATCGCAGAATATGATGCTTTCGTTAGATCGAACGATTCAGCTTTTTTACAAAGATGCAGCTCCGCTGACCGGGCATATCCAGACATTGATCGAATCTTATAAGGCTTACAAAGAAGAGAAGAACTTGATGGATTACGATGACTTGCTGGTTTATACATTAAAGCTTTTGGAAAAAGATTCCATCAGAAATAAGATCAGTGACAGTTACCGATATATCATGGTGGATGAATACCAGGATACAAATGCCTTGCAGGAGAAAATCCTGTTTTTGATCGCAAAAAAATATCAAAATCTTGCAATTGTTGGGGATGATTACCAATCAATTTATGCGTTTCGAGGGTCAGACATCAATAACATTCTCTGTTTTCCAGAACGGTTTTCAGATAAATGTAATACGATCCTGATAAATATAAACTATCGCTCTACAGAGGAGATCCTTGCTGTCGCAAACCATATGATGGATACATACGCCAGCTTTGGCTGTAAGAAGACCATGTATGCGAACAATAAGCATGGTGAGAAACCATATCTGTTTCAGCCAGCTAACTGTGATGATGAAACGAAATATGTGATTAACCATATCGAAAATTTGCGCAGTAAAAAAGAAGAACTTAAAAATATTGCCATCTTGGAGCGAAACTCCATGTCCTCGTTTCAGATTGAGAATGAACTGAACCGACGTTGCATCCCTTATCGAAAACTTGGGGGATTGAAGTTTATGGAGTACACCTGCGTTCTTGATATGCTTGCCCTGATGCGAGCTTATACAAATCCTAAAGACGAACTGGCATTTTACAGGATCCTTGATCTGCTGCCACGTATTGGATCCGCTTATGCGAATAAAGTTGTTTCAGACCTTATGAGGCTTGGAATAAATACAGATTCTATTTACGCTTATAAAAAATTAGCGTTTTATCCTCATTTATCCCGCATGGTGACAACATTAGTCAATACTGCATGGGAAATGGATATCGCATCTCAGTTTGAACATTTATATTCCTTTTATGTCGATATAAGACAGTTTAAAATTGACCATATGCGTACAAAAAATGCTGATAAAAAAGCTGATGAAATAGATAAGCTCAAAAGTGATTTGCAGGCATTATCCGCTCTTCGCGACATGGTTCTTGAATACGACAATATACTTGCATTTTTGGATGATATCGTTTTGGACGCAAGTAAAGTACCTGAGGATGAAAATATCCTGACAATTTCTACGATTCATTCCGCAAAAGGAATGGAATGGGATCATGTATTTATGATCCAGTGTACCGATGGCGTATTCCCTAAGATCAATAAATACGAACATGATGAAACAAATGATAAAGAGTATTTAGAAGAGCTTCGATGTTTTTATGTAGCTGTGACAAGAGCAAAAACAAATCTTCATATCATAGCTCCACGCTCCGTAAATGTATGCGGACGTTCCATAAGTGGGGATGTGGCTCATTATCTGGATCACAGCTTAAAAGATATGCAAAAAGGAATGATCCCTGAGATAAAAGAAGAAGCGCTTGCATTTACATTTACTCCATCCAGTGTAAAAGATAAAGACCTGGATTCCATTTTAAGTTATGCAGAGATGCAGGATTTAAGTGATTCTGTATGCAATCGCAGTACTTGTAGTATCTGCGGATGTCACGCAGCGGCACTTTATCCTCAATCATTCTGGAGTTATGACGATAAGAAGACGGAGCGTTCCTTAAAAAAAATCGCGGCTGTTTGCGAAGACTGTCAAAAAGTACTTCATGCAGACGCACTACAATCTGCTTCAGAAATCGATGACGCCATTTTACATTACATGAGAACAAATGAATGCACGAAAGAGAAAGCGATGGAACAATATGAAGAAGCAAAGGATACCTTTGCAATGCGTGATAAATATAACTGGTCACAGAAGATTAATATGGGGCTTGTGAAAAAAATCATGGCAACACCGTATAAAGAAGAGCGGGCAAAGATCTATCTTATCGTTCCGTTCGAGGATAAGGATATGGTGAAATCTCTTGGTGCCAGATGGGATCAGGCCGAGCGCAGCTGGTATATCCCTTCCAACTGCAAAACTCCATTAGATCAGTTTGCACCATGGATGTAGCATTGATTCTTTACGTGCAAAAATCCGAAAACCTCCCATATTTTGTACAATAGTACAAAGAACAAGGAAGTAAATGGGAGGGAAAAATATGGAAGGAAAAAGCAAAAATCCAAGAGAGATCGCTTATATCGTGGAGAAAAATACATTCGCAGTCTTTGATGGTTTATCAGAAGCGCAAATTGAGAACGAAGAGGAGCCATTAACTTTGCATTCGAGGAAATTCAGCAGGTTTTCATTCCTAATCATCAATGCAGAGAAGAAGGCTGTAACGGCCAATATCAACGTTCGCGACATTTTTGGTCTTATCAGCAAAAGCAAGGTCGCTATGCAGCAGGAAATTTTACAGCAGATGACAAGCTCTGCTGATCCAAAAGAAACCGAAGAATTATCGTCTGCTTATACTGTTACAATCTCATCCGGTGTCCTAAAAGGACGCACGCCAGCAGAAGTCCTGATCACAGATGGAGAAAAGGGAATTCAGGCTCTTCAGAATCAATATCTGTTTTTGAGAGAAAATGTTGGGAAATATCCTAAAAACAAGACACAGATGGATGCGATCATGGAAGCTTCAAAGCTTCTAAAAGAAGGCAAATTAAATAAAAAAACTTGCGAAAAGAACAAATCTAACAGCTTTTCATTATACAGCAGCGGTTTGAAACCTCTTGTCCGTAAAACTGACAACCAGGGAAGATGTTTTGTTTATGAAATCTCAATTGACTGGCATTTTGGAGAGGCACGACCTGTTACGGTCCATATAAAGAATTTTTACGCACCGGTAGTAAAAAAAGAGAATGGCTTGTTTAATGTACAGGCATCAAAGCTTGATACGGTAACTCAAAAAGATAATTATATGAATCTGACTTATGACGATTGGGCTTATGTACTTCATATGATAGAAACAGATATTGAACGTTTTGAGTCCAGTATTTATGGAAAGAAAAGAAAAGAAGCCGATCGTTATGAGTATGAAAATAAGCAGGCTGCGAAAGGGACTACCGTGTAGACAGGTTGTCATCAGGTTGCATATGCGTTATAATTAAAGAAACTAAAACCGTATTTTGTGTACGAAAGAAAGGATACTATTATGATCGTTAATCTGACGTTAGAAGAAGAATCGAGAGCAAAAAATCATAGATCATATAAGCTTGTTTATAATGACGAGGTGTATTTTTTGACGGTATATTCCGGAAAGGAGTTTCGCAATAAAATATGGGAGTGTGAAAAGGAAATTCCAGAAGATATCGCGCCATTCATCACAAAAGTTCTCAAAAAAGAATTGTCTGAATCCGATGCAATGTGACAACAATGATTTTCTTTTGTCTTTTTTCCATATTTCATATGAAAGAAAAACAGAAGAGAAAAGTAAAATGAAAACATTGATCCTTGAAAAATGAAAGAAGAATCAAAATAGTTTCTAATAAGGCATG
>ERZ1026874.832-NODE-832-length-17959-cov-7.907227_pt1 | contig 17959 bp, 14 predicted proteins | sample MGYA00380167_ERZ1026874 | MGnify/ENA primary metagenome ERZ1026874 (study PRJEB33269, sample SAMEA4719803) | human gut metagenome | biome: human-associated habitat; feature: organic feature; material: feces | place: Cameroon | collected 2013-10 ...
ATCTCGTCAACGTCACTAAAGGCGATGCCGTTGTTCTCGTAGGTACCGTAGCGCTCGAGCAGCTCGCCCAGAATGCGCACGCCGTCGCGGGCAGACTTGGCGTACGGCAGCACCAGGGTCACCATGTCCTCCTCACCCAGACCGCCGGGCTGCGCCGGAACATAGCCGTCCTCGCCCTCGTTGCCCTTGGCGGGCACGTAGTCCACGAGCGGATCGGCGCCGCGGACGCGCTCGTTGGTGGTAAGCGTCTCGGTTGCGGACATGCCAACATTGAGCTCGTTGAAGCCGGCCTCGGCCCAAATGCCATGACCCGGGACGACGTCGGGGACGCTCGTGTAACGCATGGGATTGTCGGGCAGCTCAACGGTCAAGTGGCTCAGGACACTCGTGTAGACACGCGGCTGCTCGTCGGGATGCACCACGCGCATGCGCTTGGGCTCAAACACCCCGTTGGACGAGTCCTCGTTGCGGGCGACCAGCGTCGACCCGTCGTAGCTCGCGTTCTTACCAACCAAAATCGTTGTGCACGGCATGCGCATCCTCCTTGAGCGAAGAAATCAAACGGCAACAGTGTATCGCTTCGGCGCAAAAAGGGCGAAACCGCCGCCCCGGCAGCCCCTGTGGGCAAAAAATGCCAAATATGAGTACTGTCACCAATTTAGTAACAGCAATTTTCCTTCTAGCAAGTGCCGGAAATCCCCAATTGTCCAAAAGTAAGATAACGTTATTCCCCATAGGTCCAATAAAAGAGACTCCCTAACGATATTTAATATCGTTAGGGAGTCAAATTGATCTCAAAGATATGTAACGAACAAGGCAGCAGTACTCATATTTGGCATTTTTGCACACGGGGTATAGAGCCAGCCCTCTAAACAGCCCGAAAACGCCTATTTCGATGCGCGCTCGGCCGCCTCAATCACATGTTTAGCGAGAATCGCCGTCGTTACGGCGCCCACGCCGCCCGGCACGGGGGTGATGGAGCCGACAACCGGCTCAGCAGCATCAAAATCGACGTCGCCGACCAGCTTGCCGGCGGCCTCGTCCCAGTTAATGCCCACATCAATGATCGTCTGGCCCTCGCGAACCGCATCCGCGCCAATCGTGTGCGCACGTCCAACCGCGGCAACAATAATGTCGGCAGAACGGCACTCGGCAGCCAAGTCGCGCGTATGCGTATGGCACGTCGTCACTGTGGCATTGCGAGCCGTAAGCATGGCGGCAACGGGACGGCCAATCACCAGCGATCGGCCGACGACCGCGACCTTGGCCCCATCCAGCTCAACGCCGTAATGGTCCAGCAACGCCAGCACGGCCTCGGCCGTGCAAGGGGCAAAACCCTCGCCACGCCCCGAAAGCGTGGTAAGCAGCGAGGCCGGCGTCATGGAGTCAACATCCTTGGCGGGATCGAGTGCCGCGGCAACTGCATCCTCGTCAAGACCGGCAGGCAGCGGGCGGAACAGCAGACAGCCATGAACAATGGGGTTGGCATTGATGTCCTTAATAGCCGCCAGTAGCTCGTCCTGCGAAACATCGGCAGGAAGCAAAACGCGACGAGCCTCGATGCCGACCTTCTCGCAGCGCTTGAGGGCACCGCGCTCGTAGGATAGGTCGTCCTCGCGCTCGCCCACGCGCACGATGGCCAGCGTCGGCACAACGCCGCGCTCACGCAAAGCCATGCAGCGAGCAGCGAGTTCCTCGGTCAAAGCACGGGCAACAGGGGCCCCCTTCAGCAGCTCAGCCATAGCTATCCCCTCTTCCTGGCTGCGTCAGCGGCGCGGCGCGCCAGAGCGTCGGCGCGCGGTAGCCACGTATCCAGCAGCTCATCGCACGCAGCCTCGAGCTCCTCGGCGCGGGCACGATCCTTCATAGACGTGGTGTTCGCAAAGAGCGTCAGACTCGCGCCCTGCATGGCGGCGCGGCAGAACACGGCGCCGCATGCCACGTCGGACAGCAGCTGTCGGGAGCCCTTGTCCGCCATGTCCTCGAGCAGCGCCAGCGCGCGCCCGCAGGCATCCATAATCCGATACGGTGGCATGGCGGCCACGTGCAACGCGTCCTGAATCGCCGCAGGTCGAGCCGGATCCTCGCGCGAAATACCGTACGCCGCAGACACCTGGCCGTACGCACGAACATCCTCGGCGACCAGACCCACAAGTTCCTGCGCCAACTCATCCGCCTGGGCAAATGCGTGCGTCAGATCGTCCGCACGATCGGCAAGCGCAGGGTTCGTCGCACCATAGCGAGCAACCATCCCGCACAGCGAGGCGCCCAGTGCTCCCACAAACGCGCTCGCACTACCGCCGCCGGGAACCGGCTCGCGTGCAGCCAACGCCTCGGCAAAACCGCGACAGGTTTTATCCATCATCTCTTGGCTCATCGAAACACCTCTGCCCACCGCGCCGGCCACCACGGGCCGCACGCATAATAAAAATGGGACAACGACGCTAGGAAGCGGCTGTCCCATTCATCGATCTTGTCCAAGCCAGTCTAGCCCATAAGACAAAGGCTGTCAGGAGCTCTGGCTATCGGCGTTTCCGATTGCCGGCTATAGGCACGGGCGCCTAGTCCACCTGGAACGTCGGCAACAGCGTATCGATAATCTTCGACCCCATGTCGCGGTTTGCAGTCGAGTACTCCAAATGCGCCGTGGCAATCGTCGAATCCGTGACGATCGTCTTTTCGTAAATGATCGTGTCGCCGTCGCGCCACGAGACCACGTACCAGTTGTCGCCCTCTGCGGTATAGAGATCGGCCTTGCCCGAGGTGTCCGCGTCGACGAACATCTCGTGTGCAGTTTCGTCGTTAATGTTGACGTAGCCAAACAGGTTGATCACAAAACCCGTCTCCGGATCCTTATACCTAGCGCCGCTGCTGCTGGGAGTATCTTCCATCTCAAAGCGATTGGGAATCGACATGCTATAAGGATGCATGTCGTTCGTGTACGTATACACGTCGGTTAGATAATCGTCCGAATCGCCCGAACCGTAGTATGCCGACTCGTCCTCGGGAACGGCCTCGTCATCCGACGACGAAGACTCCTTGGCCTTGGACTTGTCGCTTTTCTTCTTGGCAGAAGAATCTTTCTCGTCCGAAGACCCGGTATCGATCACCGAGATTTGCGTGTCAGAGCTCTTGGACCCGTTAAGCATCGTGAGCGCAAACACCGTGCCACCCCCAAGGAGTATCACGGCGGCACACGCCACCGCGATGACAATCGGAGCTTTGCTCTTAGACTTTTGAGGCGCGGGCGCGACCGGCGGCATCGACTGGGTCAGGCCCGGGGCAGAGGAAGGACCAGCGCCCGCGGACGTCGGCGCGGAACCACCCGCAAGCGACGCCCCGCAATGCGTGCAAAACGTCGATCCATCGGGAACTTGCTGTCCGCATTTTTGACAGAACATCGTTCGACCTTTCGTGGTTTAGCTTTTGTCACAGCCAAGTCTAAAACCTCAAGCCGGCATTGCTGTTGCGCAACATTGGGAGCATCAACCAAGCCGCACGCTTGCCCAGCGCCAGGCCCACCTTGCGGCAAGCCCGCACACGCAAACATGGGACATCTGGCCCACCTTTCGAGACTCCCGGGCAGCACATGCTGGGGCATATCTATAAGTAAGGAACCCAGTTGGGGAACGGCCGCGCAACGGCCACAAGCGATGAACGGAGGCATAAGCCGCACAGTACACAGAGACATCCGCCGCCAGCGCAATCAGTACCCCAACAGCATGCGGCGCCGTGATGTCATCGGCAGACAAGGAGGACGCCACCATGAAGAAAAAGACCCTATCGATCCTTTCCCTTTGCATCGCCCTCTTTGCCGCGTTTGCCCTTGTCGGCTGCGGCGGGATCGCATCGGGCGGAGGCCCCAGCGGCGGCGCCAAGAGCGAAGGCAAGGAAAAGGCCCCCGTCGCCGAAAAGACTGACTTTATCTGGTTTAAGGTCGAGATGCCCGAGAGCGTTGGCGTGAGCGACTCCGCCGGCAAGAACGCCGACAGGGTCCAGCTCACCTTCCCCGAGAACGAGAACACCACAGTCGACCGTTTCATCCCCGTTTGGCAAGAGAAGATGACGGCCGAAGAGTCCTTTGCAGAGCAGGCCGAAAGGCACACCGGAACGTTCCAGTGGGAGGATGGCGACCCCGTCGAGCACAACGGCAGAACATGGCTCACCGGAACGTGCAAGGACAACGGCGGCACTTATACCTACCTCTTTACCGACGTCGACACGGGAAGCGTCTATATCATGATTAGGAACGTCGACCTTCACAAGAAAGAAGCCGAGACGCTCCTCAACTCCATCGAGTTCCCCGACGACATCAAGGCGGCCGTCACCGAGGCCCGCGGCGTCGAGATTTCGAGCATCGAGATCAAGTAACGGGACACCCGCACGTGCCTATGCGCACCTGCGCACATGCGCTCCATTAAAACAACGGGTGCCCAACCCGGGGAGGGCCGACAGCATCGGCCCTCCCCTCTTTTGGGCCCGCGCATATTGCCACTTGTCGGCGCAATTCCAGCCCTCAGAATGGGACACATGGCCCACCCGAACGAGCCGCTCGCGCGTACAGTAAAGGCAGGTAATCCATGGGCGGTTACAAATCGAGGAGGACACGACCATGAAAAAGAAGGCCTTTGCGATTCTCACCCTCTGCTTGAGTCTCTTTGCCGCAGTTGCCCTGGTGGGCTGCGGCGGAAGTGGCGGTGCTGCCGGCAGTGGCGGTGGCGACGGCGCGGAAAAGCCAGCCGTGGATATGAGGACCGACTTCATCTGGTTTAAGGTCGAGGTCCCCGAGGGCGTCGAGATCACCGACGTCGCCGGCGATACCGCCGACAGGGCCCAGTTTAAGTTCACCGAGAGCGAGCACGCCAGCGACCGCTTCATCCCCGTCTTCGACCCCGACAAGAACGCTGACGAACTGTTCGACTACGAGGCCAAATGGAAGGCCAACTCCGGGTGGACCGAGAGCGACCCCGTTAAATATAACGGCAAGACCTGGCGCAGCGCCTACTTCACGCACTCCGGCGGCGTGACGACCGAGTACTTCACCGAGGCGGGCGGCGGCAGTGTGTACGTGCGCATCGACAACGTCGAAGAGCACAAGGACGCCGTCGAGACCATGATGAAGTCTCTGGAATTTGCCGACGACATCGCAAAGGCCAAGACCGAGGCCATGAACGTTAAGCTCGACGATATCGAGATTAAGCGCTAAGCGACTCGCGAGCGCAGCGGGTAACACGAGCGCAGCGGGTAACACGAGCGCAGTGCTAACAAGCGGCGGTGCCTCGGCGCTTCGTACCCAGGGAGGGCCGGTAAACCGACCCTCCCCTTCTTATGCCGGTAACCGACGAACGCAAGGGTGCCGGACGCCGGAACCGCCCCAAATGTGGCAACAGTACGAAAACGGCAAGCACCCCAACACGTCCACCCGCCGATTTATAGCGCCGCGCACACAATTTAAGCCGGCGCCTTTAAACATCTGGGCAGTATAGTGACCCAAACGAGTGCATAACCGCACCCTGCGAATGGAGGAGTTATGACCGAACACCACGCCATCAGTCGTCGAGCATTTACGCTGGGCCTAGGACTTGCGGCGTTGTCGCCATTTGCAAGCCTGCCCGAAACCGCGGCGCTGGGCCTTCCCGTGCGCGCGGCATTTGCAGAAGACGCGCCCACACCGGCGAAGAGCCTCCATAATTTCGTCATTCGCCTTCGCCCCGCGGGCTATTTTCGCACCGCAAGCGTCAACGAAGACGGCAACGTCATCGGCAACGTCTGCCACCTGTTTAATGACGGCACGTCCAGCAAACTCATTCTTGAGCGCGTAGAGACCGATGCAGATAATACAAATTGGTATGCCATCCGCACCTTACTCAATTTCGAAGAGCATAAAAAGACGGGCTACAGCATTTGGTCGGTCGACGGCGACTCGGACAAAGATGGAAAGGTCATCCACGTATGGAGTGGCGAGTATGACAACAAGCCCAGCCGCGCTTTTGCGTTTGAACGCCAGTTAAACGGAACTTATATCATCCGAGACCGCACAAACGAGAAAAAAGACATTAATTACTTGGCAATAGAATCAAGCGGCAAAGACCAGGACAACAACAAGGTCTGCCATAAGAGGGAGAGCATTCCGTGGGAGCTCGAGCTTGTCGGTTACGACATGGGCAAGACCAATACCACGGTTAGCAGTATCGACTGGACCACGTATAGCAGCTACGTCGACGGGCCCTGTTGGATGAAATACGTCGACAACAACAAGTTCCTCGACGAACTAAGCATCCCGGGCACGCACGATTCGGGCACCTGCAGTGTGGACAACGACACCGAGCCCCAATCCTCCCAAGCAAAATGCCAGCAGGATTACATCCCCACGCAGCTGCTCGAAGGCGTTCGCTATTTTGATATTCGACTCGGAAAGGGTGAGAACCCCGGCATCGACCACGGAGCTTGTTACCTGCTCAAAAAAGACGGGAACTTTATGCATCTCTCCGATGTCATCGGGTACTTCAATACGTTTTTGAGCGAAAACCCGACAGAAGCGCTGATCATGCTCGCGTCGCGAGGCAATGACGAGGCTACCGACGAAAGCCTCACGACGGCCTTGGGCAAGGTTTTTGATGAGAACCCCGACCTGTTCTACACATCGAGCCGCATCCCCACGCTGGGCGAGGTGCGCGGAAAGATCGTCCTGCTGCGTCGGTTTGGGCTCGCTGGCAACAGCGTAAGCAGCCACACATGGGGCCTCGACCTCACCCAATGGGACGACAAAATCGCAGCACACACCGACAGCACCTCTATGTGTCTCGTTCGAGACGAGCGGGGCTTTGAAGCCGTGGGGAAAACGGGTGACGAAGAGCCCTATTGCACCAAGGTATACGCCCAGGACCATTACGAATGCACAGGAACCGACAAAATCGGCTGGGTCGATATGGCGCTGCAGGAGACAACCAAGCTCGCCCGCATCATGGTGGACGTCGAGGACAATGACGGGGCCAAGGTAAAGGTCCTGGAGCACAGCTGGTGTATCAACTACACCAGCTGCACGAACTACAAGCAAGGAAGCAATCCTTTTACCGCAGCACGAGTGGTCAACGAGCATCTATACAAGAGCCAGTATATAAACAGCACTGGAAATGAGAGCACAAAGGAGGACTGTCTCAAGCACATTGGCATCATTGCGTCCGACTTTGTTGATGCGGCACTGGCCCGAAGCATCTACCAGCGCAATTACGATACGCAGCACAAGCAGACGGCTTCGTGCTACCTCCCAGCCCGCATGCACATGACATATGGCGACTCGCTGAGCGACGCCTCGCTCCAGGACGGCAAGACCGTTGGCGAGGGTCATTTCCGCCTCGTCGACAGCAGCAACGTACTCAACGTGGCGGCTTCGGGAAGCGCTTTTGCCATCGAATACGTTGATGTCGATGCCTTGGGCAATGAGACCGTTACGGAACTGCAGGGTTCCGTGCCCATCGATATCGATCCACGCGTGCTGACGCCTCATTTTGAGGGACTCGAAGGCCTTAAGGCCGGCGAGGACGTGCGCGCCAAGGTCACGGCGCCGCTCGACGGCAAGCTCGAAAACGATGCCTGCACGGCCCAACTCGAGTTTATGCACGATGCAAACGGTGCTCCAGGAACGGTGATGGCCGAGGGCGAGGCATTTGCCGCGGGGACGTATTGGGTGCGTGCGAAAGACCTGTTGGGCGACGCGGCACAGAACTACATGCTCGCCAGCAATGGAGCCGTAAGCTTTACCGTAGCGGCCTCGGGCAGTGCAGGCGGCACCGGCAGCGGCACGGGTTCCAGCGCAGACGGCGCTGATAAGAACGGAAAGGGCAACAAGGGTAAGGGCTCGGGCGGAAAACTCGCCGACACGGGCGACGGCTCCGGCATTGCCGCCGGGCTAGCCGCCGCCGCCGTAGCGACGACGGTCACCGGCGCAGCAATGCTTGCCAGTGACCGCGAAAACGCTGGGGACGACAGCGAATAGACAAGCCTGCCTTTTTAGACGCATCGACTCAATCGGAGGCGCAGGACACCGTTCTGTGCCCCCGATTTTTATCTTGGCCCGAACGCCGCCATGGGCTACATCACCATGTTCAGCGCGTTAACAAACTCCTGGGCCTTCGCACGACTGCTCAGACTAAAGACGCAAGCGGTTAACAGTCGATTGCGCAGAAAAACATCGCGGCCTTTGATTCTATTGACCCCCGTGATGTCCTTAAGATAGACAATCTCGGTGTGCTTGCCGCCGAAAGTGCCCTTCTTGAGCACCTCAATACGGTTGGGGTAGATCTTAACGTCTTTAAACCCACCCGAACCTTTGTCCTGGAACAGCAAGGTGTTGTTGTCCACACGCGTCACCCCCATGGAGTTCGTTAAAACTGTCTCTATGGCTACATTTTAGTCACCGCAAGGCCCCATGCGAAGGCGCCAGACAGCACAGCAATTCGTGTCCGCGCGAGGCTTTAAACTAAATGCAATAAAGATGCATTCCTTAAGAGGAAAGTCGGGCGATATTAATGGATGAACTGGTAAACCGCGGGGAATCGGCAATCGTGCCAGAAGATTTTTACAAGCAGGTTTCCTCGATTCTCAACGCTGCTCGCAACAAGGCATATGCCGCCGTTAACTTTGCGATGGTTGAGGCATATTGGGAGATCGGCAAGAGCATTGTTGAGGAACAAGGCGGAGAAGAGCGCGCCAGGTATGGAGAGGCGCTGCTTAAAGGACTCGCGACCAGGCTTACCACAGATTTCGGCAAAGGCTTTGACACTTCAAACCTCCGCTACATGCGGCAGTTTTATTTAGCATTCCCAATTCGTGACGCACTGCGTCACGAATTGAACTGGACACATTATCGCAGGCTATCTCGCATTCCCGACCCCGAAGCTCGCATTTGGTACATGAACGAATGCGCCGACTCTCGCTGGAGCACGCGTCAGCTCGAGCGCCAAATCAACACCATGTTCCGCGAGCGTCTACTTGCCAGCAAGGACACAGAGACCGTCGCTCAGGAAATCCAAAAGAGCGCCCCGGCTCGTCGCCCCGAGGATATCATCCGCGACCCATATGTGCTGGAATTTTTAGGCTTCTCGGACGATACTGCGTTTCGCGAGAGCGATCTAGAGCAGGCGCTCATCACGCATCTTCAGAAGTTCCTGCTGGAGCTTGGCCGTGGTTTCGCTTTCGAGGCGCGCCAAAAGCGCATCACCTTTGATGGACGCCATTTCTATATTGACCTTGTGTTTTACAACTATCTGATGCGCTGCTTCGTGCTCATCGACCTTAAGACCGATGACCTTACGCATCAGGACCTGGGCCAGATGCAAATGTATGTGAACTACTACACGCGCGAGCTCATGAACGAAGGCGACAATCCGCCCATAGGCATCGTGCTCTGCGCGGACAAAAGCGACTCGATTGTCGAGTACACGCTGCCCGAAGACAACGACCAAGTGTTTGCCGCCAAATACCTGCCGTATCTTCCAAGCAAGGAAGAGCTGGCGCGCGAGCTGAGTGCCGAGTACCGCGCCATCAACGAAGCGACTAATGGCGAAGCGCAAGGGTAGCAGCACGTTGCGACCGATACCCCCGATGGCGCTCCACATCACCCGGGAAAGAGGAGCTTTCCATGACAGACAGACCGAAAACAACACTGCGCGACTGCATCTATGGGCTTGCCGTCGGCGACGCACTGGGCGTTCCCTACGAGTTCAGGCCTCGTGGCACGTTCGAATGCACCGACATGATCGGCTACGGCACACATGGGCAGCCCGCCGGCACCTGGAGCGACGACACATCTATGACGCTTGCTACCTGCGACTCGATTAGAGAGCTCGGACACATCGACACTGCAGACATGCGCGACAAGTTCGTAAGATGGATTAACCACGGCGAGTATACGATCGACGGCGTTTTCGATTACGGCGGCACCACCGCTCGCGCCCTGCACACCGGCAAAGGCGGCTCCGGCGAACGCGACAACGGCAACGGATCGCTCATGCGCATCGCTCCCTTGGCGTTCACCGATGCTACAGACGAAGAGATCGGCGAGGTCTCCGCGATCACGCACGCCCACAGAACGTCGACCGACGCATGCGTCATATTTGTCGAGCTGATGAGGGACGTGATGAACGGCACGCCCCCCTCGTGGGCGCTCCACCTGAAAGGCGTGTCCGAGCACGAAATCAGGTCTGGCGGCTTCGTGCTTGACACGCTTAGGGCCGCCACCTGGTGCTTTGTGAACACCAACAGCTACGAAGAATGCGTACTTGCCGCCGTCAACCTGGGCGACGACACTGACACCACCGCAGCCGTCGCAGGTGCCCTCGCCGGCACGGCATACGGTATGGACGCAATTCCGCAGGAGTGGATCGATACCCTACGAGGGAAGGATCTGATTGAGAGCTGCTTGTTTTAGGACGCCATTCAAGAAATAAGGCAGGAGGCATCATGGAGAGGAAGATCGCGAATATAGACGAGTTCCAAGTGGACGAAAACAGGATTCCGCTATTTCCAGCAGGACTGAAGGAAGAAGCCAACCTCTATGTCCTCCCCGACGGGCGTTACCTCCCCTGCGGGGTCTACAGGACCGCGGACGGCGGTTCGCTCATTTATGAGCCATCCGAACTAAGCTTCTTCGGGCAGATGCTTGCTCAATTCAAAGAGAACTAGAGGCTTGATTGCCCGTTAGATCGACGCTGCTCCAAACCATGGAATGGGTAGCGAAGGGAGTCATAGAAAAGGGCCGGTTGCAGCCGGCCCTTTAGACGATAATACCTGCGTTGCCCGCGCTTCCGAAGTGTGACTAGCTGAGGAGCGGGTTCCGCGGCACAACCTGATTTTACCCAGTGGGGCGGCTCTTTTGCAGCCGTCCCACCGTTTATTTAGATCTACTACGATGGACAGCTCGCACCACTGCGCACTGTCCCGTACCACTCCCCTACTTCCCAAAGATCGCGCCGAACAGGCCCTTGCGTTTGGGCTTTTCCTCTCGGTAGGAACCCTCGGCTGTGGCCGTAACCTGCCGCGGCTGTTCGCCGCCTCCGCGGCGTACGATCTGGTATAGGAACGGCGATTTAACGTATTTGACCTCGATGGGCGTGGCGTGCACGGTGCTTTCGCTCGACAGGATCACGTTGGGATTGAGTGACGCCACCACATGCGTCTCGCGTTTGTCGCTAAACACTACCGCGGCCGCGCGACCCGTCTGGCCGTTCACGGCGATGCGCACCTGCTCGCCGTCGCGGCTATCCGACGCCGGGCGATCGACAAAGTAGACCGGTACCATCACCAGGCCGTCCTTGTGCTTGCGAGCCTTGCGCGCCCAGGTGCGGATGCTCTTTTTATTGAGCCCCAGCACCGCCTCGGCATCGTTGCCGGCAACGTCGAGCGCCAGCTTATCAATAACCACCTGGTCCTTGGTGGACGCATCGACGGAAACGACGCGGAAGTCACCTTCCTGCATGGCCGGGTCAAACGGCCCAACCTTGGCAAAGTCCCACGGCTCCAAAATGCCCATAAGACGAACGTCCAGGTAGTTTGCCCGCGGATACGCCCAGTCGAGCACCTCGTAGTACACCAAGGTCTCCTTGCTCAGGCCCTTGCCCGGGAAGGATGCCATCATGCGCAGGTCCGCCAGCGCCATGGGGAAATAGAAGAGCATCATGTCATTTTGGATCGCGTCTTCCACGTCGTGCCCGGCAAAGGCCTCCGGGTACTGACGCACCAGCTGCAGCGCGTTGGCACGTGCCTGCTGCGGCGATATCTCACAGGGGACGCCCTGTTCGGGAACGTATTCGGCACCCACGCCCATGGTCAGGCGCTTGCTAAACGCACCGGGCTTGAGAAGGTCAGCCATACCGATTTTGTTGCCGCAGGACGGGCACTCAAACACGCGCTGAGTCGACTCGCCCTCAAAGGACGCGCCGCAGAAGGGGCAGGGAATGCTCACGTGCGTCGCCTCTTGGAACTCCTGCGCCGTTCCGCGATCTTCCCACAGCAGATGCTCCAGAACCGACTGATTGCGCCAGTACGAATTAAAGAAATACCAGTCCGGGTCCTCTGGGCGCTCGAGCTGCGAGACGTGCGTGAGCTTGAGCAGCCCGTCAACCACTGTCAGCGGCGTATGACGGATACCCAGGGCGCTCTTGGGCTCCCCGGCGTCCGCTTGCCACGGAATAACCGTTTCGCAATAAGCGCACTCAAAGCTGCGCTTTGCCTGGTGCGAATACATGGGGCCGCCGCAGTTTTGGCATTTAATGGCAAACATCTCGTCCATGGAAACGTCCTCCTTTGCACAGGGCTGTCGACATTAAGTATGTCGAGCAAATCGGCGCGTGCCCATACCCATGTGGCCCAAAATGGAGCACTCGGTCGGACGGGGAGGCGCAGTGAACTCGAACGCGCGCGGGCAGTCGTTCCCCTCCGCCTCGCGCCCGTTAGCGCCAGCAGACCATTGCTGCATTTTCTGAGCATCGGTACACGTTGCGTCCGCGCGAGCTACACTATCCCCTTAAACATGATTGTGAGGACGATCGTTATGCTATTTGTAAATCGGCTGGTATATACGCTTGTTCCCGGCAGCGAAAGCGAGCCGGTCGATACCTCCCGCCGCACCAACGCGGGTTTTGCCGCAAGCCTCATCTGCATCGGCCTCAACATCACGCTGTGCCTGGCCAAGGGCATAGCTGGTCTGCTCGCGGGCTCCGTCTCGCTTATCGCCGATGCCTTCAACAACCTTTCCGACGCCTCGAGCAACATCGTGAGCCTGCTCGGATTCCGCCTTGCCAGCCGCCCGGCAGATGAAGGCCACCCCTATGGCCACGGCCGCTACGAGTACCTCGCCGGCTTGTTTGTCGCCGTTCTCGTTTGCGCCGTCGGCATCAACCTGATCCTGGAGTCGGCCACCAAGATCATCAAGCCTTCCCCCACCGCGTATTCGGCGCTCTCCATGGCGGCCCTTGTCCTGTCCATGCTCGTCAAGTTCTGGATGGCGGCGCTCAACCGCACGCTGGGCAACCGCATCGGTTCCGAGACGCTCATCGCCACGGCGCAGGATTCCAAAAACGACGTCATTGCCTCGGCTTCGGTCCTGACCGCAGCGCTTATTTCGCAGACGACCGGCTTTGACCTCGATGGCTGGGCAGGCCTGGGCGTGGGCATCTTCATCTGCATCAGCGGCATGGGCCTGGTGCGCGACGCCATCAGCCCGCTGTTGGGGCAAGCGCCCGACCCCAAGCTCGTCCAGGCAATCCGCGACAAGATTATGTCGTATCCTCAGGTCCTAGGCACGCACGACCTGATGGTGCACGACTACGGCCCCGGCCGCCAGTTTGCCAGCGCACACGTGGAAATGCCCGGTGAGGGCGATGCCTTTGAGCACCACGAGATCCTAGACACCATCGAGCACGATATCAAACGGCAGATGGGCATCGGTATCACGCTGCACTGCGACCCCATCGCCACCACCGGCGACGACCTGCGCGGCTGGGTCAAGCGCGGCATCATGCAGATCGACCCCGCACTCTCCATCCACGACCTGCACGAGCACGACGGGTTCGTTTCGTTTGACCTGGTGCGTCCCGACGGCTTTGACATATCCGACGAGGAGCTGCTGGAGCTCGTCACGCGCATCGTGCACGAGCGCCGGCCCGATGTCTCGTGCGTCGTCACATTTGACTCGGGCTTCAGCTCGCCCGACCGTCCGGCCGAACAGCTGTAATCGACAGCAAAACGGGACGCAGGACCGCCGACCAACGCGCCTACGCGCCCGGTCACGCGATCCTGCGCCCCGTTTTTGCTTACACTGCTAAGGCTCTAGCCGCTCGACCGCTAGTTCCCCTGCGCGCCCGAAATACCGTTTTGCAGGGCATCCCAGGCGTTCGTTGCCATATCGCCCAGGTTCTGTGCAGTATCGCCGAGATTCTGAGCCGTGTCGCCCAACTGCTGGGCCTTATCTCCCAGCTCCTGCGCCTTGCTGCTCAGGTCCTCCAGCGTATTGGAGCTCGAGCTGTCCGCGCCGCCCTGGTCGCCGGACGCATTGCCCGACGAGCCGTCCTTGCGCGTAAGCTGAATCTCGAGGTTGCCGTTGTCGTTATAGTAGGCAGACGTCACGACCCAGTTGGCATCGACGACGGGCGTCGAGCCGTCGTCGGTCAGGATCACGGCGTTCGAAAGATCGGCCCCACGCGACTTGAGGAGCTTCTTGGCGTTGGACCAGTACTGATCCGGGATATCGCTCAGGTCGACGGTGCCGGACTGGGCAGTCTCGGTCTGCCCGGCCGTGGTATCAGTCGTGGCGCCCCGCTTGTTGAGCATGCCCGACACGATGGCAAACACAACTGACAGGGCAAAGAAGATCGCCAGCACGATCAGGATTTTCTTGATCACGCTCGACGAACGCGAAGGCTTCTTCTCCTCGTCCTCGCCATACTGAGGGATGGACTTGGGATACTCACGATACGGCTCGCGCGCATATCGGTCGCGCGACTCGTAGCGCGGCTGTGCCGTGCGCGGCATATATGTCGTCTGCTGAGGTTGCGGAATGGGATTTTGCAGCAGGTCATCATAAGGGTCTGCCGCCGCGTTGCCGTAGGGGCTCTGCGACGAGGCACCATACGGGTCCTGCGCTGCGTTTCCGTAATTCACAACGCGCGTGGGATCGGCCGAAGCCTGGGTCACATCGGGCGAGGCGTATCGGGCGTCCGGCACGACGCGGGTCTCATCGGCGCCATTGCCCGTCCGCGGGGAGCCGTAGCCACCCATTACGGTCGTCTTATCCTGGTCCATGCAACGTTTCCTTTCCGTCGCCCGTAAGCATCAAGTTATCCATGCATTCTACCCGCGCAAAAGCCTATGATGGGCAAAGCCCGCCGGTATCTACAAGACATGCGCGGCCGACGGTCACAAGCGAATCGAGGATACGTCATGGCAAAAAGCAAGCTCATCAAGGACACGACGCGTGCCGAGCGTGAGGAGATCATCAAGTTAGCGCTCGCTGGCTGCGGCAACGGCAGTTGCGACAACTGCGGAAGCTGCAGCTTGGGAGCCGGCGATCCATATGGCACCTACCAGCCCTACATTGACGGCGAAATGGAAATCGCCGATATCAACATGATGGTCGCCGAGCGTAACGCCAAACTCTTCGGCCTCCAGCGCGGCTAATGATCCCTTCTTGGGCTGTGCACCAAAAAATGTGCCCATCTACTACGTTTAACCCAAGAGTGCCAACCATAGCCATATTTGTGTTAACAAAACCGCAGGTAAACGTCTTGCCGCATTGTTTAAAAACGCTCCATGGTCGGTCCAACCCTGGCAAACGTAGTAAATGGGCGCTTTTCGTGGCGCGGCTGGCCCAGATTGCTTGTTTCGGAGCCAATTTGCATCAAAAAGTCCCCGGCGGCGCTGCGTTTTGCGTCACCGGGGACTGTTCAATTTATCCCTCGCGGTCCACCTTACTCATTGGGTACGTACGTAGCCCTGGCTCGCTCGGGCGTTACATCCTGGCCGCAGGAATAGCTCGAGTCGAAGGCGTGCGCAACCAAGTCGTGGGTATCCCATGCCGTGCAGTCAAACTCACCAGTATCGAGGACGATGATATAGCCCTTGCCATCGTAGTAGAAATGATCCTCGGTGTAATTATCGTCATCGTCGATGTTGTCTTCGGACACAGAGTCCATATCCGGCTTTGCCGTCTTAATTGCCCGCTTGGCCTCACTCTTGAGGGTATCGAACGAGAGCCCGTGCTGCGCAAGCGAGTCCTCAAGCGAAACCTGTTCACCCGTCTTGAGGTTGTAGTACGCCGACCTCGTCACCCGTTCCGATCGATACGGAGGTTGATAGCTGTCGGTAAACGTGCGCACGCAGGCAATATCGCCATCGATCGAGACGATCTCGGCGGTGTACATCATGGTCACGCGGCTGTCCTCGTCATCCATCGAGGCCTGCTTGCTCGCTTCGAGCGTATCCGCAACGAGCTGGACCATATCCTTATTAAACTTGGCGACGCCCACGCCCTGGCCCTTTACCTGAGGATAGGTCCACGTAGCCGTGATCTGGCACGTGTCATCGGGGGACGGGTTCAGCGGGCCTTCGCCAACCGCAGCCGTAAAGTCGACATCCTGCGTGGCAGAGACGGCCTCGTAGCTCGCCTGCGCACTGTCATCGTCCTTCGACTTCAGCTGCTCCAGCGTCGTGGCAACCGTTGCGATGCTTTTTGCTACAACTTCCTCGCTGCTGAACAACTCAGCGTCAAACTCACGCACTTCATTGATGTCTTTCACCTTCGAATCGTCAATCGACACAGGGCCAACAATGGCGCTAAATGACTTGCCGTCATAGGCGTTGAATTCGCACTCGTAGCCATCATGGGATTGGTTAAAGCCATCGGGGACTTCTTTGAAATTAATTGTCTCCCCATCATGCAGATACCGTTTGAATCCATAGGTACCATCATATTCGTATACGTAAAGCGAGACGCCAGCGCACATGGTGTAAACCTGAGTGTCGGGCTCGTATACCTTCTCGATCTCACCATCGCGATAAGCCCAGACCTCTACCTTGGCAGCAGCGGCGCTATTGTCATTTTCAATCGGCTCGTCAGAGTACTCAATCAACAGTTCGTCCTGGCCATCGCCGTCAAAATCGATGAGCCTAGCGTAGGCAACGCCCCGTGTTCCAAACATCGAAGAATCATCAATCTCAACAGCCTCGCCCTCGCCGTACTTCTTTTGGTACTCGAGGATCTTGTCGGTGAACAGCTCGTTTGCCGTCTTGACCGCCGCCTTGGCAGAGGCTTTGGCCTCCTTCTTGGACTGCGTGAGCTCGACATTCTTGGGGGCGTCCGAACCTTCCTTGGTATAGTCGACCTTCATGGTGGTCGTGCTCTTCTTTTTGCCCTTGCCCGAGGTGATGGTCATCTGGTACTTCTGGTCGGGCAGCTCGCCAAAGTCCTCCATGACAAAGCCGTCCTCGCCATCCACTTTGATGGTGTAGCTCTTGCCCTTGCCAGACACCGGCGCCAGCTCGACGGTATAGCTCTTGAGCTTTTTGCCCTTGCTGTTCTTGGGCAGCACTTTAGTCTCGCATGCGCAGACAACATAGCCCTTGCCACCCGAAGTTACCTCGGACGACGCGCCAATACGCGGCACGATCACGATAGCGGCGACAATGGCGACAACGGCAACACCGCCGATAACGGCAGCGACGATACGGCCTTTGTGCTTGGGTTTCTTGGGCTGCGGCGTCGGAACAAACGGCTGAGCGGCCTCAGCAGGCTCGGTCATAGGCTCCTCATAACGAGGTTGCGCCGCCATATGAACCGGGGCACCCTGAGGAGCGTGCTGCCCCGCAGGAGCGGCCGCTGGCGCATCCCCTACCGGAAACGCCACAGGCTCCGCCTGGTCCTCAACTCCGCCCACGCGAGCGCCGCAGCTCGTGCAAAACGTGGAGCCATCGGGTATCTGAGCTCCGCACTTGGTGCAATACATCGCATCTCCCGTCTCTCGTCGCAGCCGCAATGCGTCCGCGCGGTTCTTCCAACTACACCGTACGAGAGAAATCGTGATTCTTGTTGCGCAACATTGCCGCCGCAAAAAAATGATCCCTTGAGGACGGAGGAATACGAATCACCGCGCAAGGCCAACCCCTCAAGCGATCCGTTTTCCTCCGTCCCTAAGGGATCAAAAAGCCCCGCCGGGCCTTGGTAGGCGCGGCGGGGCGGGCAAGCGGCTATGAGCAGCAGTCTTAGAACAGGCCGGTGATGTTGCCGTCGTTATCGACGTCGATGTTCTCGGCCGCGGGAACCTTGGGCAGGCCAGGCATGGTCAGAACGCTGCCGGTCAGCGCGACCACAAAGTGGGCACCGGCGGAAACCTTAAGCTCGCGCACGGTGATACGGAAGCCCTCGGGAGCGCCCAGCGCCTTGGCATTGTCGCTAAAGCTGTACTGC
>ERZ1026874.833-NODE-833-length-17940-cov-16.059547_pt1 | contig 17940 bp, 16 predicted proteins | sample MGYA00380167_ERZ1026874 | MGnify/ENA primary metagenome ERZ1026874 (study PRJEB33269, sample SAMEA4719803) | human gut metagenome | biome: human-associated habitat; feature: organic feature; material: feces | place: Cameroon | collected 2013-10 ...
CAAAAAAGGAGATACAATTATGAATACAGCTACATATACATTAGATGTCCCTACAACCGATATTTCTCTTTTCAAGTCATTGATTAAGAAATTCGGGTGGGTTGCCAAAAAGCAAAAAGCCCCTAAGGCTTGTAGATTAGACAAGGCATTAGAAGCAGCAAAGAATGAAAAACTCTTTGCTACTAATGATTTGGATGAATTAATGAAGAGTCTTGCGGAATGATGAAATATACAGTTAAGTATTCAACGACATGCTACTTATCATCGATGATAGCCTCTATCATTGTGGCCATTCCTTAAACGCCAATGGCGGTCATAAGATTTCCGCCATAACCCTGATGGGCACTTCCCCAGAGGTAATCCTATCAAAAGTAGAATAAAACAATATTCCTCATTCGAGCGACGACAAGTGCAGAGCGATACTGCAATGAGGAACCAAAATATAAAATCATGAAATCTTTTTTCTCAATAAAGCCAGGAGCGCCCTTCTTTTTAGGTAGCTCCCGCCCCCTCGTCTATCATAAAGACGATGCTGTATGGGGACAAGTAACATTATAATGTTATGATTGTAATTCCAAATAAGAACTTCACGGCTGATAGCATCCGCTTGGTTCAGCTACTCAATAGCACGACGAAAGTCAATATGCTGAAAGCATGTGACAAACTCGACTTATACGTTAGTCCCAACTTGAAGAAAGATGAGACAGCTAGGTGAATAGCCCAGGAGATGTTGGGTAACCCAATCGAAATCTTGAGCTGTTTGAACAAGCAGGAACTCCAGATAGTAGATGAATTTGTAAAAGGCGATGCTAATACTTATGTGGTACGCAAGATGCGCAAGACCCAGTACAAGCTTCAGAAGCTATACTTGGTAGCCACCTATGAGGACAAGGAAAACCAGGAATGGCATATGCTAATGCCATCAGAGTTATCCAAAGCCTTATCCACCAGTCTCAACTTCTATTTGGATATGGCCAACAAAGGCGTCAAAGCCCCATCTGCCAAGCAACTCCGCATGATGTCTGCCTTAGGTCAATTCTTTGGTGGAAAAGAGCTTTGAAGAAAGAGGCACTTTTAGTTAAACCTGTTTAAAAATCAGAAAAGTCCAATTTCTTAAAATACCCTGTATCCCCAGTAAACACTGGGGATGGAGTTTATTGTCATAGGGGTTGGATGCTTACGATGGTAGCTTTGGCAATACCAATTAATAATATGTGTTTTTTGGAAAAATGTTGGATGTGCTAACTACTGAAAATCAGTAGTTACGTTCTAACGGTGATTTACTGCCAATCGTTTATTACTAAAATATCCAATATGTGTACAAGAAGAATATTGATAATAAGTGATATTCATATAGGTAAGGAAGAAGATTGCAATAATGTTACTAATTTAACAGTCGCAACTCCAGAATTGCCTTCTTCAAGAAACCCTATGGAATCGTTGAAGGACTTCCTCATAAAGTCTTGTTCAAATGTTGATGCGATTGTCAATTTGGGTGATGTGACTAATCAAGGCTATGCAGCAGGATGGTATACTGGAATTAAAATGCTGAGAGAGTTATCTCTTATGCTAAATTGCCCTTTGGTAAGTACTCCCGGAAACCATGATTACTGTCTCAATGCAGATGATAAATTTGATGATAAACTATTAAAAGGTGTAAAGAATTATCCTACTGATGACGAAAATGCTAATGGAAAGTTTTGGACAGATGGTTTTTGTATTTATGAAACAGCAAATTTGCAGTTTTTGATTTGTAATTCAGAAAGGCATCTTGAATGTAGGGAAGATCTAGATAAGTCTCCGGTTTTTGATGAAAATTATATTTCTCGGATCAAGAATGAATTGTCAAAGCATCCATTTAATGGTGTAAAAATTGCAATAGTTCATCATCATGTAATTAACCATTCAGATTTGGTAAATCCTCAGAAAACAGATGTAATAGAAAATGCAGACCAGTTCTTAACGTTGTTGAAAGATAATAATTTTTATTGTGTTATGCATGGTCATAAGCATCAGCCTAGGATTACAGATGTTAATGGAATACATATCGTTGCAAGTGGCAGTCTGTCTTCTACACAAAATACATATCAGGCAAGAATCGATAATCATTTCCATATATTGGTTTTGGAAATCAACAAACAAATTAATGGCTATTTGGAGTCGTATAAGTTTGTTCCTAGTGATGGCTGGAAACCCATATCCGATAAAGATTATTGTATCAAACCTATATTTGGTTTTGGATGTTCGTTAGATTTAAATGGCATGGTTAATAAGATTCTATCCTTTTATTTTAGTGAAGGTAAAGATGTTTCATATGTAGACTTTAAAACTATTAGGCAATCTTTTCCCGAAATGAATTCTCTTACGAGAGATCAGATTAAGCAATTTTTAGATATTTGCTCTTCTAAAGGCTTTGCTACTTACAATTCTGGTTTGGAAGCGTTGATAATGAAAAAATAGTTGCGTTATGAAAACATTTAATTCAAGATATCTATCTTATCAAGAGATAGCTCAAGAATTTGTTCTTACGAAAAATTTCCAAGAACTCAAGAAGTGTTGTCATTCGATATTGCTTGGAACTCGTGGATGTGGTAAGACAACAATGCTTAAAATGCTTCATCCATATGCTGTTAGGGAGTATCAAAAGCTATATACTGAATTTGGATTAGATTTCTATGGTGTTTATATTCCGGCTGATAGGCAATGGAGTATAATTTTGGATCAATTATCCAAAGAGACTCAAAATATTGCCTTTTATGAAAGAGTTTCAAGGGCTTTGGTTAATGTTAATATATTATTGGCGTTTATTGATACTCTTAAGGCTTTGTTTGAAGATGAGCAATTTGATTCATCATCAAAGATGGACTATCTTTCACTCTTGGTAAAGGCGTGGAAATTGGATAATACTCCACCAGTTCTAGAGGTCATTCGTATATCTCTTAAAAGTATAATCATAGATGTTAAAAATGCAATAAGTGAGTCCAATTTTAATTATGATTTTCCTTTTGCTTGCAAAGCAAATTTTGAAGACACAATTTCTCTAGCAATAGAGGTATTTAGTTCCAAATTTGAATTTGCAAAGAAAAAGTGGGCACTTTGCTTTGATGAGATGGAAATTGCTCCAAGTTGGTTGCAAGATAAAATAGTAAATGTTTGTTTTAGAAGTATGGATCAATCCATATTATTTAAAATAACAGCAACTCCAGATTGGAGGGTGCAGAATTATGAGTCAAAGTCTCCTTCTGAGAGTAATGATTTTGAAATAATCAAGTGTTGGAATTGTAATTATTCTTCTATTCAAGATTGGAAAGTTTTTTGCGATTCCGTTATAGAAGGACAAGTTCTCTCAAAATATAAAATATCACAAGACGATTTTTTCAAGTTGATTTCTGATACACAAAAACAAGATTTGAATTTTTTCTTTAAAAAATTACCAAAAGTAGATAAAGGTTTTAATGCAGTTTTTCATAAAGAAAATTATGATGAGATTAATGGAGTAATTAAAATTAAAAATTGGATACAGCGAAAGGCTAAATATAAATATCCTATTTTGTATTGCAGATACTCTTGGTTTACAAAAGAACATCAGACCAGTACTCCTTTTGAGAATGTGTATTTAGGTGAATGGCTGCTTTATCGCATGGCTGATGGAAATCCTAGACTATTTTGTAATATTTTAGATGATATAGTTTTGTGCTTGTTGTCTGATAAGGGAAAGTTGATTCAAAGAATGCCTGCAATAAGAGATATCATAAAGTCTTATAGTCGCCATGTATTTGAAAGCTCTTTTTTTATACAAGAAGAGTATGATACAGAATATGGAAATTTTTCATTTGAGGAAATAGTTAGTAAAATCGGTGAGTTTTTCCAAGAAAGTTTACTTTCTGAAGATTACAATCCTTATCCAGTTACTTTTTTTTCAGTGTCTAAAAAATCTTCACTTCAAACATTTTTAAAGAATGCTTTGGAGCAAGGTTTAGTTATAAAGGTAGATGATGAAATGGTAGGATTAATTGACGGGGAAAATGGTGCATATAGATTATCTTATATGTTATATCCTTATTTCCATATAGTACAAGCTATGTCTAAGAATATAATTTCACTTGATGAAATTCTAAAAAATAAAGAAAAATGAAACTCGTACAAATAACTCAATTTTCGACAGATGAAGATCTTATTTATGATTGTGATTTGTTAATATGTGGTTGTGGTTATGAAGATAGGTGTGCTTCTTTTGTAAAAAAGAATTTAGATAAAATTCAACGAGTTTCATCTAAGTATGTACTAAGTTATTCGTTTCCTCTAATTCCGAAGATAGATGAACATAAAACGTTTTTTTCTTGTCAGGGATTTAAGGAATATGTAATCAAAGAACCACATGATGTAACTCTAGCTTTAAGTGATATATTTACGAAGGTTATTGCTAAGAAGAATTTTAAAATTGTAGTTGACTATTCTTCTATGGATAGACAATGGTATTCTCGTATATTGCTGTTTTTAGATAAATACAGGAATGATTCTATTTTCAATATCGTTTGTTGTTTCACTTATTGTATACCAAGTATTAGTAAAAATTCTGATGATAAAAAGTTTTCAATAACAGGTTTGGAAGCATTATCTGGTTTTTCATCAATTAGTATTCCTGATAGACCTACTGCTTTAATTGTTGGTTTGGGAAATGATGATAAGGCTTTGTATGCTTTACGATATTTTGCAGATATAGATTATATACATTACTTTTATACTGATAAATCTTATGTGCCAGGATTGGAAGAAAAATATAATAAGTTGTTGTATCGCAATTCTCCAGATATGGTGCATGAATATAGTTTAAATAATATGGTTTCTGTATTTAATACATTCTGCGATATTTATAAGACAATTAAAGATAAATACCGTATAGTGATAATTTCATGTGGTCCAAAGCCATTTACATTAATGTCTTTGCTGTTTGCTCAAATATATGGCGTTGATGTTTGGTATATGAAGAACAATCTTGGAACACATTATGTGGAGAAAAAATCAATTGGAGAATATATAACTTATGCAATAGAATATATTGGAATCTGATGATTTGTTTTCTTCTAATGCGTTAGCCTACAAACAATCGCAATTCTATTGCGTAAGACAATACAAACCAGCCCTTTAGGGCACAGGCTCCGCTGGTTGACCAGTAAATCACCGTTAGTCCGTATGGCGATACCTATATAGTATATTACCTTTGCATCCGTAATCAAAACAGTTTGATAATGGAAACAAGGGAATATTTCGAAAAAGTGATGCAGGAACTACAACCAAAATCATAAAGGTCGTAGTTTGCGCAATTATTTCAGAGGATGTGTAAGTTTCTAAATAATAAATAAGGTGATTTTCCATCGATGACCTGCCGTTCTAAGTACTTAGTTTTTCTCCAGGCGGTCCCATCCCGCACAACATGGCGAGACCTTTGATGGTCCGCCAACCTTATAGCGTAGCGGTTCCGAGCACCGGAGGGCGGTTACATCCCTAATCCCTATGGTAGGGATTTAGGGCTTGGGTATAGGATAAGGACCCTCCCGCTGGGGAGGGACAGGTGGGGCAAAAACAGCACTAAGGGCGGTTACATCCTCTCGTCCCTGAGGGAAGAGAGGCTTGGTGAGAAAGGTGGAGCCTTCCTTAACGGTAAGGAAGGACGGGTAGGTTTTCGAAAAGAATATTATGATGTTAGAAATCAAAGATATAGCATTCACTTACCTCGAAGGATATATCCATGCGAAGGTAACAGAGCATTTGCTTCAAGGCAAAGTGCTCAGTTCTGATCTTGATAAAGTCAAGAAGATAGCTGTAGAATGTATGAAATACTATATTTCTCAGTTGAATCTCACTGATAAAGAAAAGGAGGAATTGAAACAAAATCATGATCAGTGGGCAGGCTTGGCTTTGAAAGGCATTAAACAACGGTTAGTTAGGTTATGCTCAGTTGCTCAGAGATATTTATAGTAAACCTCTTCTTCGAAAGCCTGCATTAGGAAAAATGCCTTCTTATTTAGAAGCAGATGAACCTGTTTTGCTAAGTACGGCAAAAGAACAACGAATGCTTAAGAAAAGGCTAAGGTCATGTTTGGTGTTGCTGATAAAGATAGTTTCAAGACTTTGATTGCAAGAACAAAGGATGAAATTCAACGTGATGCCTATCACAGAATTCCTAATTTGAAAGAGGGGCTTAGTTATGATAAAGTCTGTTCTTAACGATTAACAAATTGCATAATCCGGCAAGGATTTGGAAGTGAGGTGTCGTTAGAGTCGCTAAGACTATTAAAGTATAAATTTTAGAAAAATAAAACAATATTCGGTAGGCGAAGCACCACTAGCATTTTTTATGAGCTACTTTTCGCTTTTGGTGTGGAGCCTACCTTTTTAAGTTTTAATATCATTCGATATTAATATAAAGTTTCGGTAATAAAGTTGATTGTTTTGTAATAGCCTAGGCTGTCATTAATAATAATCGTTTAGTGTAATTTTTTATAGAATATGGAATTAAATATTTCTAAGATGCATTTTCTTATGCACAAAATTTATAGTAAAATGGAGACTGGAAAATGGAAGTTTTTATATTTTTTATGTCGCAAACTCTTGCCAATTAAAAAAAATAGAATATGTTTGGTTAGTTGGAATGGAGCACATTTCAATTGCAATCCTAAAGCTATTGCATTGTACTTGAACAAACTTAATTTAAATCATAATTATGATATAGTTGTTGTAGTGAATAATCCTCGTCAGTATAAAAAGCAATATCAGAGAATCCGTTTTGTTGCAACATATTCTTTACAACACATTGTGTGTCAATCTACTTGTAAGGTCTTTGTTTCGAATGTACGTGCATTTTTCTTTATTAAAAGACAAAAGCAGTTTTATATTCAAACTTGGCATGGTACTGGTCCGAAAAAATCTGAAAAGGACAGTATTAACGTACTTTCAAATGAATACATTGATATTGCAATAAGGGATTGTCAACAAACAGATTTAATGCTGAGTGGAAGTTCTTTTCAAACAAATTGGATTAAAAAATCTACATGGTACAAAGGGAGGATCTTAGAGTCAGGTTTCCCTCGATATGATGATTTCTTTAATAAAGAAATGTCGGAGAACTTGAAACATAATTTTTTTCATAAGTATAAATTGCCAAATTCTACGAAATTAGTAATGTATGCTCCAACTTTTCGATCTTTGGATGAGATTGAAAATTATGGATTTGACACTTGTAACTTACTTAAAACTCTTCAGGCTAAATTTGGTGGTGATTGGAAATTACTACTTCGTTTTCATCCTAATGTAGCAAGTTTACCATTGCCGAATATGTTTGCAAAGAGTCAGAATTCTATGGTGATAAATGTTACATCATATGATGATATGCAAGATTTATTATGTGCTGCAGATGTGCTTATTACTGATTTCTCATCTGTTTCTACAGAATTTTTCATTCAAAAAAAACCGTGTTTTTTATATGCACCAGATTTTAATACCTATATTAGAGGATTGTATTTTGAACCCAATCAGATGCCATTCCCTTTTGCGGAAACTGAGAGCCAGTTAATTGAAAACATTGAAAAATTTAACGAAGATGAATATTTGAAAAAAATAAATTATTATTCTAATTTTCTTGGTATGTTTGAAAAAGGAACTGCTACTAAAGCTGTTGTTAATGAAATTGATAAAATGTTATGTCTAAATATTCCGGATTAAGTGCTGCTGTATGGAGCTTCTTTGAAAGACTTTCGAGTCAGGCTATCAGCTTTTTTATAGGTATAGTTCTTGCAAGATTGCTTACACCATATGATTATGGTGTAGTGGGTTTAACATCAATATTTATAGCAATTTCAAATGTTTTTATAGATGCTGGTTTTGCAAATGCTCTGATTCAAAAACAGAATCGTTCAGAAAAAGATCTTTCTACTGCATTTTATTTTAATGTAGGTATTGGATTTATCTGTTATTTTGTTATTTTTGTAACTGCTCCTGGTATTTCTAGATGGTTTGAAGAACCTCTGCTAATACCTTTGTTAAAAATAGTAGGTCTTAATATTGTTTTTAATTCATTCTGTGTTGTTCAAACAGCTTTATTAACAGCAAAACTGAATATCAAATTACAGACAATTGTAGCTCTTGCTGCTCAAATTCCTGCAGGTGTCATTGCGATTATTTTTGCATATTATGGAATGGGAATTTATGCGCTTGCTTTGCAGACTGTTATTTCTTCTTTTATCAAAGTTATCCTTCTTTGGTCATTAACACGATGGATACCTAAAGAAAAATTTAATAAAGAAGCTTTTCGCTCTTTATGGAGCTTTGGTAGCAAACTTTTGGGTGCTAATCTTATTGGAACGATTTTTGGGCAAATTTATTCCGTAATTATAGGCAAATTTATTGGTAAATCTGAACTCGGTTATTTTTCTAAAGCGAATGGTTTATGCTATAATGTAGATGGAGTAACATCGGGTATAGTACAAAAGGTGGCACTACCTGTATTGGCTGAATATCAGAATAATATATCTGATTTAACGGTTAAATTCAGAGAAATTATGCGTCTTTTGGTGATGTTTATTGCCCCTTTAACGTCATTTTTATGCTTTGCTTCCGATGATATAATAATCTTTTTATGGACCGATAAGTGGTTATTCTGTTCGTTACTCTTTAAAATTTTGATCGTTGGAATTATGTTAGGTCCTGTAGGACAGATGAGCCTTTGTTTAATGCAGGCTATTGGACGTACGGGGATGGTCTTGAAGTTAGAGTTTCCTAAAAAAATGATCTATTGTGTATATCTAGTTGTTGGTTTTCAGTTTGGAGTAATAGGTTTGGCCGTGGCTCAAGTTTTAATAAATATATCAGGGGCGTTAATTAATGTGTGGGCAACTAGGAAACTGCTACCATATAGTTGCTTTATGCAGTTAAAAGATATTTTTATCTATATATTATTAGCTTTTGGTATTGGTGGTTGTTCGTTAATATTTTCATTTGATAATCATTTACTAAATATGATATCAATGTGTTCCTTTATAATAATTTCATATAGTTTAGCACTTGCTGTATTAAAAGATGATATCTTTTTAAAGTATCTTCGTAGATTTTTGTTTAAATTAAAAAATAATTAAAATGAATATAGCTATTGTACTTTCTGGAGGTGTTGGTTCTAGGATGGGGCTAGATATCCCAAAACAATATCTTCTAGTTAATGATCAGCCTATTATTAATTATTGTCTCAAAACATTTTTGGATAATAATAATACTGACGTTATAGTAATAGGAGTTGCAGAAGAATGGAAAAAATATGTAATAGAGAATCTTGGGAAACTTAATCCAAATAAGATGGTCTATTTTTCACCACCAGGTTTAACTAGACAATATTCTATATATAATGCGTTAAAAGTTTTAAAGGATAGGGGAGTCAAAAATGATGATGTAGTTTTAATACATGATGCGGCTCGACCTTTGGTAAGTCATGATTTAATTAACCGTTGCTATGATGAATGTAGAGTAGCTGATGGTGTAATGCCAGTGGTTCCTGTAAAGGATACAGTTTATTATAGTGAAGATGGCAATCATATTAAATCATTACTTAAACGCAGTTGCTTGTGGGCAGGACAATCGCCTGAAGCTTTTCTGTTCGGTAAATACTTTCATATTCATGAACAAATGAAACGAGAAAATTTGTTGAAAATTAATGGAAGTACAGAAATTGCTTTTATGGCAGGATTAGAATGTCATATGGTTGAAGGTGACCCATTGAATTTTAAGATAACGACTAGAGAAGATCTTTCTAATTTTAAAGCAATATTAAATACTAAAAAAGAATAATTATGAAAGCTTACGTACTTTATTCAATTAATGATATTAGATATGATTCCGTAGAAATGCCAAAGTGTCCTGAGGGATGGGCATTAGTAAAAGTAAAAGCTGCTGGTATTTGTAGTTCTGATATAGCACGTGTTTTTACTAAGGGTACATATCATTTTCCGACTATTCCGGGACACGAATTTTCTGGTGTAGTTAGTTCTGTAGGAAGTGAAAAAGATTCTTCTTGGATAGGAAAACATGTTGGTGTCTTTCCTTTGATTCCATGTAAAACATGTGAACAATGTAAAAAGAAACAATATGAAATGTGTTCACGTTATGATTATATAGGTTCTAGACGTGATGGAGGCTTTGCTGAATATGTTGCAGTTCCTATATGGAATTTAATAGAGCTTCCAAAATCTATGTCTTTTGTGTTGGCAGCTATGCTAGAGCCTCTCTCTGTTGCTCTTCATGCTATAAAAATTGGTGGTATAAAGAAAGGGGATTCTGTCGCTATAATAGGAACTGGTATGATAGGTATAAGTGCTGGACAATGGGCCTATAAATTTGGGGCAAAAAAAGTAACTGTTATTGGTCGCAATGAGAATAAGCGTAAGTTAGTTGAAAGTTGTGGACTTTGTTATCAAACTTGCACAGATGTTCAGATGGTTAATCAATATGATTTTGTGGTTGAAGCCGTTGGTTCGCCTTCTGCTATTTCTCTTGCAATTTGCGCAGCCTTGCCTGGTTGTACCGTTCTATTAATGGGTAATCCTTTCGGTAATATAACATTATTGCAAAACCATTATTGGAAAATCTTACGAAAGCAATTAACTTTAAAAGGAACTTGGAATTCCTCATATGATGGAGTTAATAATTCGGATTGGACAGAGGCGCTAAATGCGCTTTCAAAAAAAGAAATCAATGTTTCTCCTCTTGTTACTCATATTTTTGAGCAAGATAAGCTTATAGATGGTTTAAAACTTATGTTTGATCATAAAGAACCTTATTGTAAAGTAATGACTATTTGGAAAGATTAAAATATATGATACATAAAAGTGAAATTTCAGCATCAATGATGTGTTCTGATTTAATTGGATTGCAAGACACAATTAATGTCTTTGAAGAAAAAGGTGTAAACTATCTCCATATAGATATGATGGATGGTACTTTTGTTCCAAATTTTGGACTTGGTGTTGATTATATACGTGGCTTGCGTGAACTAACTAATATTCCATTAGACATTCATTTGATGATAAAGAATCCTGAATATAAAATTCAATGGATAGGTCTTCTTCCAACTGATTCTGTTTCTATCCATTATGAAAGTACATTCCAAGTTCAGCGAGCTCTAGATTATTTAGATTCTTATGGGTGTAAGCGATTTCTTGCAATTAATCCAGCGACCCCCGTTAGCGTACTTGAAGAGGTCTTAGATTATATTGATGGAATTAACTTGTTGATGGTTAATCCTGGATTTGCTGGGCAAAAAATAGTGCCATCAACAATAAAGAAAGCACAAAAAGTTATGGATTTGTTGAAAAAAGAAAATCGAGAAGATATTATCCTTGAAGTTGATGGTAATATTACCCCAGAAAATGGCCGAATATTACGTGCTATAGGGGCTAGTAGATTTGTTGCTGGTACAAGTGCTATATTCAAAGGTAATCCTTGTGATTATGCATATAATATTGATTTTTTTCGTAAGTCGTTAGAGGATTGACGTTTGACGATGTTGATAAATGTCTTATATTATTAATAGATAATGATAAATATGATAAAATATTCAATTATTGTACCATGTTATAATTCTGCAAAGTTCCTTTCTACCTGTATAAAGGGATTTCAGAATCAGAAGTTTGGTAAAGACAAATATGAGGTTATTTTTATTGATGATTGCTCTACAGATGACACGCTAAATACTTTGTATAGATATGATAAAAATACAGATTTCTCATCTAGAGTGATCAAAAACAAAATTAATTCAGGTCCAGGTTTTTCACGGTACTATGCAGCTACACAAGCAAAAGGAGAATATCTTTGTTTTTGTGATAGTGATGATTGGCTTGATCCTAATTTCTTGAGTGACATTAACAATGAATTAGATAGGAGTGGGAGCGATATTGTTTTTTTTGATATGACTTATCAAATGAAGAATAAAAACATTCGTAAATGCTCTACTTCCTATTTTAAATATGCTGATAAGTTATCTTATCTTGCTAATTATACAGAATCATTATGTAATTTGGTTGTGAGATGCTCGTTGTTCTTGTCTGTTCCTCAAATAGATATAAGAAATGGAGAAGATTTAGCTTTAGTTCCTCTATTAATCTTTAATGCAAGAAAAATAACTCATATAGATAAGATATATTATCATTATGTAATGAGAAATGATTCTGCTTCGTTAGGTAGAATTCCGATTAATGCGTATAATAATATGATTTTAGCTTTTGGACATATATGTAAGAATCTCACTGTTGCTAGTGATGAGGTTCAAAAATGTATAGAATATATTGGAATAAGAACGATATTATACAATGCTACATTTATGGCAATAAAAGGAGGAAATGACAATAGTTTGCTTAAAGCTATCGTTACTGATTTTTCAAGAAAATATCCAAATTGGTGGGATAGTAAATATAAATATAGAATGGGTTTTGTTAAGAACTATTATTTGTGGTTTTTGAAAAATCATTTCTGGATTTTTTGTAGAGCCTTTGTCTTTTTGCATTCGTTTTTTTTAAAACATTAATTTTATGTTACGCAAGGTTAGATTTGAAATAATTGATAGATTATTAAAACGTATAAATATTTTGCAGGAAAGTGAATATTTGTCTTTTTTAAGGTACTTTGGTATATTTATAGGGGAAGCTACTTATATCTCCCCTGATGCCATTATTGATATTACTCGTCATAGTTTAGTTTCTATTGGTAATCAATGCTATGTAAATTCTGGTTTTAAATTGTTAACTCATGATTTCGTAGCTGGAGTAATACGACATGTTTATGGTGAGTTTATTAATTCTTCTGGAAGAGTTACTATTGGTAATAATGTAGGTACTGGATATAATGTAACTATATTGAAAGGTGTTACTATAGGTGATAATGTCTTTATTGCAGCTAATAGCCTAGTTACTAAGGATGTTCCTGGTAATAGTATAGTTGCAGGTTCTCCTGCTAAAGTTATTTGTACCCTTGATGAATATAGACAAAAACGATTAATGTGTAATGAGGAAGAAGCTTTGGATTATGCTCGTAGTATATGGGAAAGATTTCATCGGAATCCTAAAGTAGATGAGTTTTATGAGGAATTTTCTCTTTTTGTGGACCATGAAAATAAAAAAGAATATACACAACTTCCAATTCTTCAACAGTTAGGTGGTAAGGTTGAATATTCTTTTTGGAAGAAAAATAACAAAAGAAAATATCGCAATTTTAATCAATTTTTAGAATCTTCATTTAAGTCTTATGAAAGTTAGTGTAATTATACCTGTTTATAATGTTGAGAATTTCGTTATAGAATGCTTAGATAGTATAAAACAATTGCAGTTTGAATACGAAATTATTGTTGTCAATGATGGCTCTAAAGACAATAGTTTGATAAAGGTCAAAGAATTTGCTAATTCATTCAATGGTGAAATTACAATTGTTGATAAAGAAAATGGAGGCTTGTCTTCTGCTCGAAATATTGGGATAAGATATTCTACAGGAGATTATATCCTATTTCTTGATAGTGATGATTTTGTCGATGGGCAAATGTTGAAATTATTTGTCTTAGATGTGTTTAGAGATGGCGTAGATATAGGTTTTGCTAATTTTAAATATTTGATTAATGGTCAGATTAAAGAAAATAAGGTAACAAATTATAGAAGAAAAATTGCCTCAAAAGTCAACAATATAACTGATGGTATTACTTTTGGAGAACGTTTCTTTGATAAGAGACATAATTTCTTTAATGTTGAGGCATGTTTTCTATTAGTAAAAAAATCACTGTTAACGGATAATTCTATAGAGTTCAAACAGGGTATCTATCACGAAGATACTTTGTTTACTTTATCTTGCCTAATGGTTTCGGACAAAGTTAGATACTATGATTATCCTTTTTATATCTATCGTATGAGAAGTGATTCCATAATGCATACTACATGTAATGAGGTTATACAAAAAAAAATACGAGATAAGGGAACAATAGCATTTGAATTATTTGATCTTTTGCAGAAGAATCATATATCTGCTTTCTTCATTGATTCACTTATCGTCGATTTGTTGCTTGTTTATGCAATGTATTTTAAAATAAAGTCACCTGAGATTTCGCAAGTTCTTTCTTGTTGTAAAAAGCTGACTTTTAAATCAAAAATTCGGGTCGCTATTTATAAATTAAAATCTTTCTGCTATGGCTAAATTATTGACTCTTATTAAAGGCTGTTTTTTGACATTGGTTTTCGTTCTAGTGACATTTACGCCTGATTTTAGATTTTTACCGCATTATTCTTGGCTATTAGCATTATTAGGCTTATTGGCGTTACGGGATCGAAAATTTAAATCGCTTATTGAATTTAAAGGAAAAAAAAATATAGGTTTTTTGAAGTTATTTTTAGTTGTTCTTTTTTTTAATTGTCTTATAATTCCTTTGTTTCATGGCTTAGCCGATTTTTCGTATATTCCATTGCAAGTAGGTCTTGTGTTGACAATGTGTAGATGCATCTTGTTAGTTTATTGTTTATATAAATTTAATAGTGGTATAAGTTTAATAAATCAATATGGTAAATATTTTTTCTTGGCTTGTTGCGTTTACGTCGTCTTTACTTTGTATTTTATAGTTGATCCTGGTTTTAAATCTTTTTGGCTTGATAATGTGTTGGTTGAAGCAGAGGACCGATCTGTCGATTTTGCTGTATATGAATTTAGATATAGCTTAAATGGTTTTGCGGCTTTTAGTTCGGCTTCTATTTTCTCTTTTGCATGTTTGTTTTGTTGTTATTTTATAGCTTTCTCTAAAAAAGTAAAACTATCTCAAATTCTTTGTTTGATGATTATGGTTGTCGGTTGCTTCTTTTATGGGCGAGTGTCTTTGTTTGGTATGCTTTTAGGTGCATTGCTGATTTTTTGGATGTCGGGAGGTTTTTATAAAAAAACACGAATATTTTGTTTGATTGTTCTCTTTGTTCTTGCCCTTTTAGCCTTTTTAAATATTGCCAGTAAGACCAATGATTCTTTATTAACCTGGCAAGAATGGGCGTTTTCCTTTATAAAGCAACTTTTCATAGACAAAGAAGTTACTGATTATTCCGCAACACATATGGTTGAAGATATGTATTATATGCCAAAGACTGATACATTTCTTTTTGGCGATGGTATGTATACAAATTCAAATGGTTCATACTATGGTCATACAGATGCTGGTTTTATGAGATTGTTACTATATGGGGGGATTATTTGTTTGGGACTTGTTTATTTATTTATGACCAATTTAACTTTTCGAATAATACGTGTCTCGAAATCTATCGTTTTTAAGAGGTTTGTCTTATTGACGACTATTCTTTTTTTTATACTCGAGTTGAAAGGTGAGTCATATCATCATGCAATAATGATGTTATATCCTCTTTTTTTGATACAAAATTTTAATAATAATATTTCAAACAGACATGTCAAATAGCCCAATTATTTCGATTATTATACCAGTTTATAATGTGGAGCATTATATAGAGAAATGTATTGATAGTATAAAGAAACAATCTTTTATGCATTTCGAAGCTATTATTGTAGATGATGGCTCTAAAGATTCTTCAATGCAGAAATGTTTAAGATTAATTGGTGACGACTCTAGATTTCATGTATTTCATAAAGAAAATGGAGGATTAATGTCCGCATGGAAATATGGATTAATGCATGCTTCTGGTGAGTATATAGGCTTTGTTGATAGCGATGATTGGATTGACTCTAATATGTATGAAGTTCTTTATGATGCTATCGAAAAATATAAAGCTGATGTGGTAGTCTCTGGGTATATTGCTGAAGGTTATACTTCTCGTTTAAAATATTCTCGAGATAAGTTATATGTTTTCGAGGGAGAGGCTATTGTATGCCAATTTCTTAAGGATTATTGCTGTTCTTATTTTAAATCAGTTTCTAGTCCAAGTATTTGTCGATGGGATAAATTGTATAGGAAGTCAATTTTGTTAAATAACATTAACTTTTTTAACGAAAAAGTTTCGCTAGCAGAAGATTTTAACGCAAATATTCCAGTTATATTAGATGCTAATAAAATCGTTTTGCTTCCTAACTTTACTCCATATCATTATAGATATAATCCGAAATCAATTGTAAATACAATCAATCCAAAGGCATTTTTTAATATCGCAGAACTAGTTAAGGCTTGGAATAAAATATCACATTCCAAATCTTATAATAATGTATATGTTGATAGTTTTATAGGAAATTTATTGTTTGAGGAGGTTAATAGAATATGTAAGTCTATATCCTTTGTAGATCTAAATGCTAGTGATATTGATAGAAAAATAAGTCTTTGTAATGGGTATTTTTATTTAAATAGTTATGCGTTGGTTAGATCTACTATAAGAATCCATATTTTTAATTGGTTTATTCAACATAAGTATTTTAAAATTATCAAAATACTGGTATTCCTTAATAGTTATAGATAATTATCGTCCTATTTTTATAGAGTAATTGTTTTTGTTTTATGGTTAAAGAATGTGCTGTAATAATGTCGTTATATCATAATGATAGTATCGGCTTTGTGACTCAAGCTGTAGAAAGTATTTTGAATCAAACTTTTGCTGATTTTGATTTTTATATTCAATATGATGGTATAATCGATGCAGAAGTTGATTCTTTTTTGATGAATTTAAGCGATGAACGAATTAAAATAGAAAAAAGATCTGAGAACAAAGGTTTGGCTCAATCGTTGAATGATTTGTTGAATATCGTTATGCCTATGGGCTATGAATATATTGCTCGTATGGATGCCGATGATATTTGTGATTTATGTCGTTTTGAAAGACAAATTGAGTATTTGCAAGAACATCCTGATATAGAATGTCTCGGAACCTTTGCTGTAGAGATAAATAGCAAAGGTGAAGAGTACTACCGCAAACAAATGCCTGTAACTCATGAAGAATGTAAGGAGTTGTTTAGAAAGCGTGATTGTATGATTCATCCAACAGTGATGTATCGACGTTCGTATATAGAGAAGGCTGGTTTGTATTCTCTTGATACCTATTTTGGTGAAGACACTATGATGTGGGCTCAAGGTTTTGCTGCTGGTTGTAAGTTTGGTAATATCCCAGAATATCTTTATAGATTCCGATTAGACGATAATTTCTTTAATCGTCGCCGTGGCTGGAAACATGCCAAGAATATCTTCTTACTTCGTCATAGAGTGAATAAGATGCTTCATTTCGGCTTGAGTGCTGATCTCTGGGCATTAGCTTATGCTTGTGCTAAAATGATGCCAACCTTTATATTAAATATTATCTATAAAAAAGCAAGAAAGGTATAATTGCTTTTTTAATGCATTAAGAATTTCAAAAAAATCAAATATTATGAGTACAGATTTGAAAAGAAGAAATGTGCCTTTCTCTCCACCTGATATGACGGAGGCAGAGGCTAACGAGGTGCGTGATGCCATTTTGAGTGGATGGATTACTACTGGACCTCGTACTAAGAAATTGGAAAAGGAAGTGGCTGAGTTTGTTGGCGTAGAGAAGGCAGTATGCCTGAACTCGCAGACTGCTTGTGCTGAGATGGCTCTCAGATTGCTCGGCGTAGGCGAGGGGGATGAGGTTATCGTTCCTGCTTATACTTATACAGCGAGTGCTTCTGTAGTTAAGCACGTGGGTGCAACTATCGTCTTCGTTGATGTACAGAAGGATTGTCTTGAAATGGATTATGAGGCTTTGGAGAAGGCTATCACTCCCAAAACCAAGGCGGTGATTCCTGTTGATCTCGGTGGTATCCCTTGCGATTATGACCGCATCTTCGCTATCGTAGAAAGTAAGAAGGAGATGTTTACTCCTAAGACTGATCTTCAGAAGATGATTGGTCGTATTGCCGTTTGCTGTGATGCAGCCCATGCCTTCGGTGCTTCACGTCATGGAAAGATGGTGG
>ERZ1026874.834-NODE-834-length-17938-cov-55.827322_pt1 | contig 17938 bp, 14 predicted proteins | sample MGYA00380167_ERZ1026874 | MGnify/ENA primary metagenome ERZ1026874 (study PRJEB33269, sample SAMEA4719803) | human gut metagenome | biome: human-associated habitat; feature: organic feature; material: feces | place: Cameroon | collected 2013-10 ...
AGAAGAAGCATCCTGATGCCAACATCGTGGTGACACCATCCGATGCCCTCGTCATCAATACCTCGGAGTATCAGCGAGTACTCAGTAAGGCATTGAGCTATACATCCGATAAGAACGCCATTGTTACCATCGGTATTAAGCCAAGCCGCCCGGAAACAGGCTATGGCTATATCGCTGCAGCAGAGCCAACATCCGTAGATGAAATCTACAAGGTTGAGGCTTTCAAGGAAAAGCCAAACCTGGAGACAGCCGAGCAATACCTTGCCGCTGGCAATTACTATTGGAATGCCGGAATCTTCGTATGGAACATTGATACCATCAGCAAGGCAATCCGAACCTTCCAGCCTCAGCTTGCCAGCATCATGGACGAGATGGCACCTTCTTTCTATACCGAACAGGAGAAAGAGGTCGTCGGCAAACTCTTCCCAACCTGCGAGAAGATTAGCATCGACTATGCAGTAATGGAGAAGTCGAAGGAAATCTATACCCTGCCAGCCGAGTTCGGTTGGAGCGACTTAGGCAGCTGGGGCAGCCTCCGTACCTTGCTTCCACAGGATGAGGCTGGCAATGCCAAGGTAGGCAAGGACATTCGCTTGTATGAATGCAAGAACTGCGTGGTTCATGCAGCCGATGAAAGCAAAGTGGTGGTTCAAGGCTTGAATGGCTATATCGTAGCCGAGAAGAATGGGCAATTGCTTGTTTGCTCTTTGAAGGAAGAACAACGAATCAAGGAGTTTGGAAAGTAATATAAGGCAAATCAAACAAAAAATATATTTCATGGTATTTTAAATTGATATAGAATGAAACATAAAAAGATATTATTTGCAAACCTTAATGCATTTAGCTGTAATAAGGGATGTATGGCTTTAGGTGAATCTACATTAGTAATATTTGATAAGGTCTTGAGAGATAAAGGTTATAGTTATGAATTTATCCTTACAGATAGTGAACTAACAGAAGGTAAGCATACCCTATTAATAGGTGATAAAAAAATAGAAGTGAACGCAGTACCAGCTTTTCGTTTTAAGTTTGTCTCTATTATAAAATCTATAGTCAATGGTACTTTTCTCAAATATATAAAATCACTAAAAAGTGCAGACTGCATTTTAGATATTGGGCATGGAGATAGCTTTGCTGATATATATGGAAAAGGACGATTTAACGATATTGATCATGTTCATAAATTATGTAGATTTTTAGGTAAGCCATATGCTTTTTTGCCTCAAACAATAGGTCCTTTTAATGATAAAGTACTTGAGCAAAAAGCAAAAAAATCACTTGCTTGTAGCGAATGTGTGATGGCAAGGGATCATCAAAGTATGTTATATACAGAAAAATTGATTGGTAAAGCTGAAAAGGTAAATGAGACAATTGATGTAGCTTTTGCATTGCCTTATATACATTCTAATAAGAACAATGGTTATATAAATGTTGGCTTAAATGTGTCGGCTCTTCTATATAATGGTGGGTATACTCAAAAGAATGAATTTGGAATAAAAGATAATTATCCAGATTTAATTAAAAGCATTATAAACATGTTTTTGGATATGGATAATGTTAAGATACATTTATTGCCTCATGTTGTTCTTGAAAGAGCTGTTATTGAAAATGATTATTTTGTATGTTCTAAAATTGCTAGAAATTATGATGATAGTCGAGTAGTTTTAGCCCCATTCTTCTTTGGGGCATCAGAAGCAAAATCTTATATTTCTAATATGGATTTCTTTATAGGGGCGAGGATGCATAGCACTATTGGGGCATTTTCTTCTGGTGTTCCTGTTGTTCCTTTAGCTTATAGTCGAAAATTTAATGGTCTATTCGTTCAAACACTTAATTATAAGTGGTTATGTGATTTAAAATCAGAAGATAATATATCTATATTAGCAAAACTTCATGAAGCTTTTGAAGATAGAATAGAGCTTAAAAAGGTCGTGGAAAATCGAATGAAAACAATCGTACAGCCAAAATTAGATGAGATAGATAATATTATAGTGAAACTTCTTAAGTTATAGAATATGTTAAGTAAAATAAAAAAATATAATTTATGTAATGGTTGTGGATTATGTTCTTCTGTCTTTGGGTATAATAAGATAGAAATAAAACTTAATCAGAAAGGATTTTATGAGCCATATGAGAAAATAGCTTTAACCAGTAAAGAGAATGACATATTAAAGAAAATATGTCCAGGAATACATGTAGAATGTAGAAAACATAAAGGTGATTGGGGACCATTGTTGAAAATCCATGAGGGATGGTCTGCGAATAAAGACATTAGATATAAAGCTGCATCTGGAGGTGCTATAACGGCATTAGCTTTGTATTTATTGGAGTATAATAAAATAGATGCAATTATGCAGGTTGGAGTTAAAGATAATAGCTATTTGTTTAATGAATTGAAAATATCAAACAGTTCAGAAGATATTGTGAAATGTGCTCAGTCACGTTATGCGCCATGTCCAACGATGATAAATTTAAAGCAAATTTTAGATTCTACAAATTATTCTTTTGGTATTATAGGTAAGCCTTGTGATATAGTAGCTGTTAAAAATTTCACCAATGAATATCCGCAATATTCTAATAGAATAAAATATTTCCTATCTATATTTTGTGCAGGAATGCCTAGTTATAATGCTTCAATAAAGGCTTGGAAAAAAACAGGAAAGACAGAAGAACCTATTTTTTTAAAATACAGAGGTGAAGGTTGGCCTGGATATTTTGAATGTAGATGGGATGATGGAAGTTCTTTTAAGTTAAACTATGCTGAAAGCTGGGGCAAAATTTTGGGACCTACGCTTGGGTATAGATGTAAAATTTGCCCTGATTGTATAGGAATGGCTGCTGATATCTCCGTAGGAGATTCATGGAATACAACAGATGGATTCCCTGATTTTGAAGATGCTGAAGGGAAATGCTTTATCATGGTAAGAACAGACTTAGGTCAATTATTGCTGAATGACGCAATGAAAGCTGGTTATTTAGAAATTCATGATTTAGATATAAATAAAGTTAAGGTGATGCAAACTCCGCAGTACATAAGACGTCAACTTGAAGGATGGAGGATATTACCTTTACAAATATTATCTAAAGGAATTTTAAATTTTAAAAATTTAAATATTTTTAAAAGAGCATTATCAGTTAATATAATAAGAGGATTAAAAGAATGTTTTGGTTCTTATAAAAGATTGATTAAATAATGGGTAGTAAACAAAAAGTCGTAAAAGGGGTTGTATGGACTATGATAGTTAATTTAGTAAATGCTATTTATGGTTTTATTTCTGTTCCTATACTGATTGATTATTTTGGTAAAGCTGAATATGGATTGATCGGCATTGCTATGTCTATTAATGTTTACATGAACTTAATGGATATGGGTTTTAATTCTACCAATGTGCGCTTCTTTTCTACATGGCTTGCTCAGAATAAACATGAAAGGCTATTAAAAGGCTTTCAGACGAGCCTTTCCTTTTATGGAATTATTGGTTTGTTAAATGCTTTAGTCCTATTAACAATTGCATTATTTTCAAATCAAATATTTAATATTACTCAGGAACAAAATGAGGTACTTAGACATCTTTTTTCTATCTTAGCAATTTCTGCATTTTGTCAATGGTTTTCTTCATGTTTTGATCAGGTCATTAAGGCTACGGAAAATGTAGATTGGATTCAGAAACGCACTTTGTTGACCAAAATTCTTATGCTTTTGGTTTTGGGCGGGACTGTTTTGTTTGGTTTTTCAATCGAGATATATTTTATATTGACTTGTTTAGCGCAACTTGCCATTGTGCCGATGTCAGTAGGTATGATTAAGAAAAATCTACCATTTGTAAGTTTTGCACCCCAGTGGGATAGTCAGTCGTTTAGAGAAATGCTTCCCTATTGTTTAAATATATTTTCATTCAGTATATTTCAGTTTTCCTTTTATAATTTGCGACCTGTTTTCCTTGGTATCCAAGGTACAGTAGAATCTGTTGCAGATTATAGAATATTAAATGCGATTATTGGAGCTGTGTCAATGTTTGGAGGCACTTTTATGAATGTGTTGCTTCCTTCGGCTGCAAAGATTGTTGCTCAAAAAAATAATGAAGCATATTATCGAATAGCCTATAATGGAACTCGTTATGTTACAATTGTTATTTGCTTTTGCTGTTTTGGAATAATGGTGGTTGGTCCTGAACTTTTAACCCTTTATGTCGGAAAGGAATATCTCTATCTGATTCCTTGGCTTAATGCATGGCTTTTGTGTACACTTGGTACACATAATCAGGCAATTAGTAGTTTGATATTGTCTGGTTCGAACATTCGTGCTATTACGTATAATTCGGTTGTAGCCTCTTGCGTAGGCTTGATACTTTGTTGGTTTTTAATTCCATATTTTCAAATTGGTGGTACAGTTATTTCTTTTTTAGTTTATTTAGTTATACAATTGGCTTTTTACTACTTATATTATTGGCCAAGAAAAATGAATATAAATTCATGTCGTGTGTTTTTCACATCCTTCTTGCCCTATGTATTATGCGGTTATTTTTTGTATATTCTGAGTACATTTTTCCCATGTATGTCCTCACTATATATGGATGTAATGGTTAAAGGTGGCTTTTTTTTAGTTATGTATGCAATAAGTATATGGTTTTTGATTGATAAAACGGATAAAGCGTTTGTTCTGCATCTTTTAAGGAGAAAAAATGAAAGATAGTACAGTTACGAAGATTAATATGATATTATGTTATGTTGGAGATAATACTTTAGACATTTTAACATGGCATTTCTTGATTTTTAAAATAGTATCTTTATTCCTTGTTTTGGGGGGTGAATTGTCATTTAATATGATTTCGTCATTTCCTGTTATTGAACAATATTCAAAAAACGGGTTTTGGATTCTCTATTTCTGTGCTGGTTGCATATTGCCCCTTGTTGCTAAAAAAGACTTTTTAAAAAATCGAAAACTTGCGATTATTATTTTAAAAGGCTACTTCTAATGTGTAAGCGTAATAATATACAGGTTATTGTAGAGCAATTGCCTGAACCTATAGACCATCCGATTTATGATAAGGAATATTGGAATAGTTTCCTTTTCTATATGAATAGTTTTAGGAACTATGGCAATGTGATCATTGTTACTGATATAATGAAATATCCAGATTCATTATTTAGGGATGTAATGCATGCTAATGATAAAGGTTCTAAAAAATATAGCTTAGAATTATCAAAAAAATGGAACTTATGAGAAATCAACTTTTTATGCGAGGCTGGAAGCCTACGCTCAAATCGTTTTCAATGCGGTTAAAGATTAACCGTAAAATGGCATTTATACTATTTTTTCATGAAGTTATTATTAAGTTATGTATAACTCAAAATGCTTCTGATAAGCATTTTGATAAAATTCATGAAGTTATAGAAAAATATTTGAAGACAGAATCTTATATGGAATGTCTCGAGAAAAATATTGTATTATCAAAGCCAAATCATCATGATATAAGTAATATATCACCGATTTGGATTTGTTGGTGGCAAGGGGAAAATGCAATGCCAGAAATCGTAAAAGTCTGTTATCAAAGAATTCTGAAATTTGCAGGAAATCATCCTGTTCTTTTGGTTACCTTAGATAACTATAAAGAATATGTGAATTTTAATCCTAAAGTTATATCGAAATTTGAAAATAAAGAATTGCTACCGGCACATTTAGCGGATTTGTTACGTCTTAAACTTCTTGATTCTTATGGAGGGCTATGGTTGGATGCGACTATATTTTTGTCTCGTCCTTTGGATGAAAATGTTTTTGAATATGATTTTTATTCTTTAAGTAATGATTGTAAAAACCATATATCTGTGTCAAATTTTAGATGGTGTTCTTTTGTTTTAGGGTGTAAAAAAGGAAATCCTTTAATGCATTCTTTAGCAGTTGCTTTTGAAAAATATATAGCACAAGAGAGCTGTTTTATTCATTATCTTGTAATAGATTACTTTATTGATATGCTATATAAGCATAATGATTATGTTAGAAATTTAATTGATGGTTTACCTAGTGGAGGAAGATTTCTTCATACACTAAGAGAATTATACTCTCATTCATTTGATAGGGTTCTATTTGATAATATGTTAGCTGATACTAAATATTTTAAATTGACTTATAAGGAAAATCTTATCGAAAAAACACAACGTGGAGAAGAAACCTTCTATTCGCATCTTAAAAATTTGAAATAATAATGTTACAGTATATAGTTTCTATAATATGTTTGGGACTTGCTTTAGCAATGTTTAAAATAAAAATAGAGTATAAAATAGGTATTTTATTAATAATGTTTCAATTGTTTTCATTCGTCCAAATTCCTGTTTTTGGTAGAGCTACATTTTTAATACCGGTTTGCTTTTTGATTTCAGAATTACGTAATTATAGAAAAATCATTGCGTATATTAAAAATACTGTTATTTCAAAGGCTATTGTTCTATTTTTAATATCAATTATACTGTTAATTATATTTAGTCCTCATTTACATGATTTCAATGGAATACGATATGTCCTTCAAGAAGAAGTGTTATTTAAGTATTTCTTATTGCTATATAGTTTTTATGCTTGTAGAAATCTTAAACAATTAAGAATAATTGCTATTTTTTCCTTAATAGGTTTAGCAATAATGACACTGTTTGGGCTTCTTAACTATTTGACTAAGGACTCCTATTATGTCGGAGCCTTAATGAATGGATATAATACATCTTCCATGTTTGATGGAAGTATGAATTTCTCTTCTATGTTTGCTAATAGTTATCGTTTTCGTGTTAATTCTACTTTTTTAAATCCTTTTGATTATGGTTTTATGTGTATAGCTTTATTCTTATTTAATACCTATGCTTTACAACAGAAGATAATAAGCTCTAGGATTTATTATTTAGCTTTATTATCTTGTATTTTTGGAATAGCAACATGTGGTAGTAGAACAGTTCTTCTTGTTGGTATGATAGCAGGACTTGTGTATGTGTTTTTTGCATTTAATCTTGGCAAGATTGTTAAATTGTGTTTAGCTATGTTTTTCATTTCCATAATTGCATATAGTACAATTCCTGCTGTGTCTGAAAAGGTAGATTTCGCCCTGTCTGCTTTTGATAATAATTCAGATGTAGGAGGTAGTAACATAGATGGAAGAACAACTCAATATGCAGCAGTCTTATATCATATTCAAGATTGTCCGTTATTTGGTAAAGGTTATATGTATTTTACAATTGATTTAGGATGGGGTAAAGGTAAGGCGTATATTGTTGATAATGATCTTTTTGGACTTGAAGGTGTAGCTATGAATTATCTACTAGAAAGAGGTATTATTGGATATGTATTTTACTTGTTTTTTTACATCTTATTATTTGTATTTTTAATAAGAAATAGAAGGAAGAGAAAAAAAGAAATAGCTTTAGGGGTATCTATATTGACCGCATATTTTGTGTATGCCAATATGACCGGAGAGTTGAATTCTGTTCAACCGACATTGTTGATTCTTGGTTGTTCATTTGGAATGTTATGTAGTAATAATATTAAAAATAAAAAATTATGTTACCCAAAATTTCAATCCTAATCCCTGCTTTCAAAGCAACTTATTTGCGAAAGTGTTTAAATAGTATTTGTGAACAGAGTTATGATAATTGGGAAGTTGTACTTGTTGATGATTGTTCTCCTGAAGATATAAAAACGATAGTACAGAGCTATAGTGATACTAGAATCTATTATTATCGTAATGAGCATAATTATGGGGCGATTAATGTTGTGGATAATTGGAACAAATGCTTAGCATATGCAACAGGAGATTATTGCATATGCATTGGTGATGATGATATGTTGCCACAAGAATCTCTCAAAGTCTACGCTCAATATATAGAAAAGTATCCTTCAGTGAATGTTTTTCATGCAAGAACAATTCTTATTGATCAAAATGACAAACCGTTTTATGTGACCAATGCTCGTGCAGAGTATGAAAGTGTATATTCTCTTATAAGGCATAGAATGAAAGATGAGTATCAGTTTGTTGGTGATTTTTGTTATAAGATTACTAAATTGCGTGAGTTGGGCGGTTATATAAAATTCCCCTTAGCATGGGGAAGTGATGATGTAACTGCTTATGCAATGGCTGAAAAACAAGGCATTGTCAATTTGATAGAACCATCTTTTTATTATAGGGTTAATACTTTATCCATTACTAGTACAGGAAATATTGGTATCAAAATTAAAGCTACAAATATTCAAAGATTATGGTTCAATGATTTCTTTAGTAGACAATCACCACAAACTCTTGTTGATAGTTTAGCTTTGGAAAGTATTAAGTATGGAATTGACAAGTATCTAGATAAAAAGATTGTAGGTTATCTCTCATTTGATATCAAAAAGAATAGGTTGCACTTGTTAAGTTGGATTTTTAAACGTAAAAAAATGAAAATAACCAAGAGTATACTGCTTCTAGGTATTCTTAAGTCTTTTAAATGATGTTTATGAAACAACAAATAGTATATATTTCATCTGAGTGGATGTATGATGTGGATATGGGGATTCTCAATTATATGTCTGAGGAGTACGACATTCATTGGTTCTTTATGAATAATGAACAGTCTCCTCGAGTCAAGCGAGAAGTTGTTGCTAATTATGCCCAGCAATATAGCATAAAGTTGTATTGGATGAATAATTGTATAAAGCAACTTTCACCCCGTAAAATATTTTTTTATAAACAAATGGCAGAGGTGATAAATAGAATTAATCCTGATATTATTATCAAAGAAGAACAGGATTTCTATTGGTCAATAGTAAATAAAATGTTTATGAAAAAAAATGCTGTTTATATGATTCATGATGTATTGGTCCATTCTGGTACTCATAATGGAAAAATAAGACAGTTATTTACTGATTTTACTATCAAAATGAATAATTATTTTATCACATTTTCTGATAGTCAAAAGCAGGTGTTGTTAAGACGTTATGGCAATAAAAATGTTTTTTCTACTCATCTTAGTGTGAAGAACTTTGGACAACCTACAAAGGTGAGACAGACTTTTGGAGAAACAATAAAACTATTGTTCTTTGGACGTATTGAGTATAATAAAGGTTTGGATATCTTAATAAATGGACTTGAGTCTTTTTATGAAAAGGGTATAACAAACTTCGAGTTGAGTATTTGTGGTAAAGGTTCTTTTTGGAATGAGTGTGAAAAATTAATTAAGCATTCAGAAAAATATAACTTGCAAATTCGATTTATAGATAATGAAGAAATTCCAAATCTTTTTGCCTGTCACCATTTCTTGGTATTGCCTTATCGGGATACTACACAATCTGGGCCTCTTATGATAGCTGCTAATTATGGCTTGCCGTTATTGGCTACTAATCATTCAAGCTTCAGAGAAATTTATGATGAGTCTTGTTCTATATTGTATGATGACATACAGATAGGATTAAAGCAGCTTTCTTCTTTAACTGAGGTCAAGTATGATAAGATGCTTACTGAATGCAAAAAGTTAAAAGACAGATTCTCAGGCAAGATGATAGCAACAGAAATTATTAATTATTTAAAACAAATTTCATAATATTTATGAGAATCGCAATTTTATATATTTGTACAGGAAAGTACAATCAGTTCTTTGAAGGATTCTACCAGTCTGCTGAAAAATATCTGCTTAAAGATATTGCAATGAAAGACTATTATGTTTTTACAGATGATATGAATCTGTGTTCGAAATCCAATGTGTTCTTGAACTATAAAAAGTGTGAAGGATTTCCATGGGATTCTCTTTATCGATTTAGAACATTTCTTACTATTAAAGATAAGTTGATAGACTACGATTATATTTATTTTTTCAATAGTAATGCTTTGTTTCTACAAGACGTTGATGAATCTATTCTTCCTGATAGTGGATGTGAACTAGTCAATGGAGTTTGGCCAATTCATAGACGTATTTGTACAAGCTACCATTATTATCCTTATGAGAGAAATAAGAAATCTCTTGCGTATGTTGCGCCTTTTCATAAACCATATATATATTATATGGGCGGCATACATGGTGGTACAGCCAAAGCTTTTTTGGAAATGAGTGAAGTTTTGAATAGAAATATTCAAATTGATCTTGAAAATGGAATAATAGCGAAGGTTCATGATCAATCTCATATCAATAAATACCTTCGTTCTCATTCTTGTAAGCCCTTAGGCAAAGAATATTGTAGCCCAGAAGAATGGGTGTCGGGCTTTGAGCCAAAAATGATTTTTAGAGATAAGGTTAAGATTGATCCGATAACATTTAGCAAGGGAAGAGATAAGTCTATATGGGGTAAGGCAAAAGAATTAATAAATTTGAATATCTTAGCTTTGCAATGGTATCTATAAAATATAACACGAATGAAAATAGTAAAATATATAGGTGGGTTAGGTAATCAGATGTTTATCTATGCCTTCTCAGTGGCATTGAGAGAAACTTTTAGACAAGAAATTCTAGTTGATACTCATTATTATAAATCAAGGAATTTTCATAATGGCCTTGAAATTGAACGTATCTTTGGTATTCATTTAACAGAGGCTAAACTCTCTAATAAACTAAAAATGAGTTGGTATTTCCCAAATTATTGGATTGATTATCATTTATTGGGTAAATTGCCTGCACGTAAGAATACTGTTAGAGAACTACCTGGGCAAAAAGTTAACTTTGAGTTGTTGGGAGATTCGTCAGATAAATTTTATGATGGCTATTGGCAATCTTATCAGTATTTCGACTCTTGTAGAGATGTCATTCTTAAAGAGTTTACTTTTCCAAAAATAAGTATGGAGGATAAACTGAATTTTGAATTAAATGAGAGATTGAAAAATGAAGAAAATTCAGTTGGAATCCATATAAGGAGAGGAGATTATTTGAAAAATTGGAAATATCGCGGATTATGTGGTATTGATTACTATCAAAAAGCTATTGCTTACATCTTGGAGCATATAAAATCTCCTAAGTTTTTTCTTTTTTCTGATGATATTGATTGGGTAAAGGAGAATATTTCCCCATTACTGAAAGGATATGATGTCACTTTTGTAAATTGGAATCATAGTATCAACAGTTATAAGGATATGCAGTTGATGGCAATGTGCAAGAACCTAATAATAGCCAACTCTTCATTTAGTTGGTGGGCTGCTTATCTCAATCAAAATAATCCGATAGTGGTAGCACCAGAAAAATGGATAAATTCATTTATGGACTTTAGAATACAATATAAAGATTGGATAACATTTTAAGATATGGATAAGCATGTTTATTGTATTATGGCCCATAATAATGTAAGTATTCCTTGTTTGGAGCATGCAAGGTGCTAGATAAAAATCCTGAGCGTTGGCTTTGTTATGTGTTGAAGCACATAGATTCTACGCCTGAGGATAAGTATTATACTCTTCTTCCTGAGTTTTGGGAGGATGAGAAACAATAAAAATGAATTTAAAATTTAGTCAAATTAAGGTATAACCTCCATTAGCTTGTGCTGATGGGGGGCTAAACTTCGTATTCTTGTTTCAAAATTAGGAAAATGATGTCGCCGTGCAAAGTTACAACATTATTTTGAGATATGCAATACGGAGTTGAGCGGATACTTACCAGAAAACTTATAATATGATGAATAATGTTCAATTAAGGTCTAGTTTTCGTCTAGATTATTTAGATAATTTGAAAGGCTTTTTGATAATATGTGTTGTGTTAGGGCATGTTATACAATTTTCAAATCCGCATTTTGATGAAGTTCCACTTTTTAGGCTTATATATTCTTTTCATATGCCACTTTTTATGTGGGCAAGCGGATATGTTAATTATCGTAAAAAGACTGAACTTAGTGTGTTAAAAAGACGTGCATTACAATTAGTTTTGCCTTTTGTTGCATGGGTGACATTGCATGCTGTTGCTACCATGAATCTACATTATTGGATTGATGTCTTTTATAATCCAACGATTTCAGTGTGGTTTATTTGGGACTTGTTCTTAATAATTTGTTTTACTACCGGAATTGATTATTGGTGCGAGAAAAAACAAAAATCTTCACTCATAGTTTTACCTCTGGCATATGTTATTCTTCAAGTTGGTATAAAAGCTTGCCATACAGAAATATTAGGTATATCACATACATTGGATTTAGGGTTGTTTTATATACTAGGATACTACATGAAAAAGTATGATGTGTACAATAAGTTTATTTCTATAAAATTCGGGGGGGCAATATTTATTCTTTTCCTTATCGGATGTTTCTTTTGGCAACGAAAGCAACCACCAACTTTTTATCCAGAAGGTGGTAAAGTAGTGATGTTAGCTTATAAAATGCTTGTTGCATTTTTTGCTTGTGTTTCAATACCTGTAATATTTAAGAAATATCTTAGAAAAAAAATACTGTTTCTTACTTATCTTGGGCAACAAACGTTGGGTATATATGTAATTCATATGGCTCTCATATTTTATGTGATAAGATATTGTAATTCATTTTTTTCAATAGATAATAGATATTTGGAGTACGCATTAATAACCATTATTACATTGATTGTTACCCAAATTATAAATATAATCCTAATGAAGAACAAGTGGTCACGTTTAATCTTTTTAGGAAATTTAAAATAATTATTTTATGCAACCAAAGAAAATCATTTCGGGTCTTGATGTTATGAAATTTATCATGGCCCTCTTTATTGTGGATAGTCATGTCAAAGGTTATCTCATTACTTCCCCCATAGTTCAAAACTATGTGATTCATCCCATTGAAAGTTTGGCAGTTCCAACATTCTTCGTGATTTCTTCTTTCTTGTTTTTTAGGAAAGCAAGATATGCAGAATATCAGATGAACCTAGTCTGGCATTTTATGAAACGGCTTTGTATTTTATACCTATTTTGGTGTGTGGTATGGAGTCCAATCATATATCTGCAGAAGGAGTATTTCCATCCGATAACAGTATGGGTACCTCTTTATATAATAAGAGATTTCTTCTTTGGAAGTATGTTTGATGCTAGTTGGTTTTTGGGAGCTTTACTTGTTGGGGTTCCTGTAGTTTGTGGATTAAGTCGCTTGCTAAAAAAAGATGTATTAGTGCTATCAGTCTCTCTATTTGTTTTTCTTGTCTTGCGCAATATTGAGATATTTCCAGAAGAATGGAGATTCTTTTTTAAATGGTATAATACCTTTGAATTGCCACAATTGTCTTTTTGGGGTGGTCTATTATGGATAGCATTAGGTTATGTGCTGGCAAACAAATCTGTTGTTGCCAGGATGAAGGGGGTAAGAAATGGAGTGGCCTGGGTGGCTATACTACTATTTTTGATCTTATCTTTCTTTATTCCAATTGTGCCAAAGATTCTTTGTGTTGTAGCTTTGTTTGTAGCGGCTTATACATGGCAACTACCTGAGCATCCGCAGTTATATCGTAGATTCAGAACGTACAGCATCCTCTTTTATGTGATTCATGATTGCTTTAAGAAAATTCCGAAACAATTGTTTGGTTGGGAAAATGGTCCTCTTCTGTTTATTGTGACCATCGCTTTCTGTTTCTTGGCATCCGAGGTTATCATGAGAATGAAGGATGTTAAGGGATTTGGATGGCTAAGGTATGCGTATTAAATAATTTTTCGATTATGTCTATATTGTAATTTATCCTATTTTCAATGAGTAATGTTTCATATGGAGTGTTTTAATCTAATATATAGACTTTTAGTACTGTTTAGTATAACCTTAGCTCTCATTGGTATATGGCAAAGTTGGGATAAGTTCTATCTATTCTTATTGTTATTTACTACCTGCTTGTTGCTATGTGGGCGATGGGTGAGAGACATGTATGCTAAGTTCGTGTATTGTTGCTTATGGATGAGAGGAAGGGTTGTGACTTCCTTTCGTAACTTAGTTATCAAGGCTTCGAACTATTTGGCAAGGAAAATACAAAAGTGGGAGCTAAGCGATACTATGCCTTCTTTGCTTTTGCTATCACCAAAAGCGGATGCAGAGGCCCACAAGGAGTATATCCGGCGATTAAAGGCTGCCATTGATAATCCAGATGTTCACAATATAGCCCTATCGGGTGCTTATGGGTCTGGTAAAAGTTCCATCCTGAAAACGTTCAAGGCTTGTTTTACAGACTATAAAACTGTATATGTGTCGCTTGCTTCGTTTGGTGAAGATGGGGGTGATGAAGACAAGGACGAGAATCGGTTGGAGTATAGAATCCTACAACAGCTATTTTACCAGGTTAAGATGTCAGACATCTCTGAGTCTCGCTTTGGGAGAATTGAGCATACGAGCCTTGGAGCCAAAATCTTGTGGACTTTGCTGCTTTGCTTGATGGCTGCAAGTTATGTATGTTTGTTTGAGGCTGAATGGTTGCAAAAATTGCTTCCCAAAGTAAGTTCTGTCTTTAAGCAAGAGTACATTAATGTCATATCTATAGCAGTACTTGTGTTGGGGCTGGCTTTCTTGGTATTCAAATTGGTACATTTTCTGAAAAGATTAGAATTAAAGAATCTGGGCGTAAATGTAAGTTCTGCCAATCTGGAGGTAGAGGATAAGAAGAATGTAACGGCAATGAATCGTTATTTGGATGAAATCCTGTATCTCTTCCAAAGGAAGAAATATGAGGCGGTATTCTTCGAAGACCTCGACCGATTTGGGGATATCCGCATTTTTACGAAGCTGAGAGAACTCAACCAACTTCTCAATCACTCGGAGGAAATCAATAGAAGAGTGGTTTTTGTTTATGCATTATGCGATGATGTGTTTGGATGCCCTGAGAACAGAACGAAGTTCTTTGACTATATCATTCCTGTGATTCCGTATGTGAATGTCTCAAACTCTGGTGATTTGTTTAAGAGAAGCTTTATGGCATTGCAATTACCAAAGGATAGCCTCTCTACCGAATTCCTGACAGACATTTCGCATTTTGTCAATGATACGAGGGTTTTGAAAAATATCGTCAATGAGTTCACGCTTTACCATCAAGTGCTTGATGCTAAACTCAACTTGCAGCATTTGTTGGCTATCATCCTTTACAAAAACCTGTATCCGAAAGACTTCTGCTTGCTGCATCAAGGTAAGGGTATGTTGTATGATGTGTTTGCCTCTGTGCCTTTGCTAAAGAAAGAAAAGAGAAACCTTATACAGACACGTATGAGGAAAGTAAATGATGAGGTGAAGAAAATAAATGATGAAATTCTTGAGAGCATAAGTGAATTGAATGCATTGGTAGTTGCGAATTTTCTCAAACAAAGCCCTGGAAAAGAGAAATATCCAAAAGATTTTAATGGTTATGAAGTTTCTGTAGAGCAACTTTTTGATGACTATTATGTATCTTTGATTCTGCAAGGAAAAATGGGTTATCCTTCCTATAATGGAAGATGTAAGCTTATAAGTAGGGACCAGATGAGGCAAGCCTTGGGTGAGACTTTCGATTATGAAAAGCGCAAGGAGGTGATTGAGAAGAGAAACGATGGCGAATTGGATAGATTGTACAATGAGCGCAATCGTTTGGATAATAAATTGACTTATCTTGAGAATTTCCAATTGCATGATTTAGTGGACAATGTGCAAGGTGTATTTGCTTATGTTGAGGCATATCAGCAACTTGATGACGTAGGGAAATCTGAATATGATATTCTTGGCTATCTTTTGAAAGAAGGATATATTGATGAAGACTATTTCTACTATATCTCAATATTCCAAGAGGGTAGAATGACCCCACAAGACCATGAATTCTTAATGTCTGTAAAATTCGATAAACCGAAGGGATATGGTTACAAGTTGACGGAAGTAGAAGCAATTGTAACAAACTTGAAAGATACGGATTATAACAAACCTGCCATCGTAAATTTCTGTTTGCTCCAATTCTTACTGAAGAGGGAGGAGGCATACGCCAATCAATGTTATATGTTCTTCGCTACATTTTTGCAAACCGAAGGTTTGGACGCTATATATGATTATGTTCGGCATTATGAAAGCGTTTCTGTTTTTGTGAGAAGATTAGTGGGCTTTCATAAAGGGTTTGTGGATGAACTGTTTGCGGATAAAACTCATTCCCTGCAAGATAAACTTAAGATGATGGCTTTGGTATTTTCTCATGCAGAGATGGATGACATTAGGAAGATAAATGAAGACCATCCTATCGGGGAACATCTGAATGACATTGATGAATATTGGGAAACTTTTGCATTGTGTGACGAAAATAAGGCTTTGGGCATATTAGATATAATCTGTTTGAAACTAAAGACGTTGAAGGACGGAAATTCGCCTCTTTGCACTCGATTGCTGGAGCATATTTGTGAATTTGGAATGTTCCAATTAAATTTGAACAACATAAGGTTTGTTGCAGAAAAGAATGGCTTGGAGGTTGAAGATCAAGACGGTTCTGTATACTCTTGCATTTTGAATGGTAATCTTCAATTTTTGAAAAAGTATGTTCAAGATGATATAAATGGGTTTGCCGAGAACGTGGTTAAGGAGAAATATGAAAACTTTGTATCAAAAGAAGAAGTCATAGGATTGTTGAATAATAAACATGTAAAATATGAAACAAAAATAGATTTAATATACCACAAGGACTTCTTGGTAAAGAATGGTAAAGAAATGGATCCTGATTTATTGGCATTTTTAATTGATGCAGACAAAATCTTAGCCAACCTTGACAATGTAAAGACATATTATACTTCGGAAGATAATAAGTTTTCGAAAGAGCTCGTAGACTTCATGAATAGGCATCGGGCTGAGATTGCAGATGATATAAAGAGTAAAACGGAAATAGAAACCGGTTATGACACACTTTTATCAGCCATTATCACGGAAACTTGTCTGGATAAAGACTTTGCTTATGCAATCTTTGACAATCCTTGCTTGGTAGAAATCTGGAAAGAACAGGTTTCTCTCTTGAATGAAGAACAGTTGTTCTATGTGTTAAGGAAAAAATATGTTTCATTTGATTATATGAATTCAATGGTGGCTAATCGTTTTTTGCATTATTATATGGAAAATGATTCTGAATTTGATTATGGTTTGTTTATCAAAGCATTGGAAGAATCTGAGGATGAGGTGTTGAAGGCGATGGCATCTGCTAAGTGCATTGAGAAAAGAATGTTGCACTTGAAGGAAATTCCTAATTGCCTGACAGCAATGGGAGACTCTTTTGAAAAATTCAAGAGGTTTGGTGATAATGTGAAAGTTCCTAATGTTGACGGATATAAGGAGCTGGTTGATGCTTTGCATTCAGTCAAGTATTTAGGAAGGGTGGTACAGATGGGTAAAGAGATTTCTATAAGGGTTCTAAAACATTGATGAAAATGAGCATATTAGTAGATAAAATATTATCAACGGAAAGTTCTTCCGTTCATCAGATATTTGAAACAAAGGGTAAGATTTATACTTACCTCAATCCTGTATCTTATCTCACAGCTCTGGATAATAAGGAACTGTTTGGTAAGATGGATGGTATTTTTGCCGATGGTGGCTTACTGGTGAAAGCCATCAAATTGGTTTATGGCAAGTTGGTGACTCGAAGAAGTTTTGATATGACTTCGATGGCACCGGAGTTGTTCTCGTATGCAGAGGAGCATGACAAGACCATCTATATTGTGGCTTCTAAGCAGGAGCAGGTGGAGAAGGCTGTGGAGATATTCCGTGAGCGATATCCAAAGGTGAAGTTTGCCGGTTATCGTAATGGTTACTTTGCTTCAGAACAGAAAATGGATGAGGAGGCAAAGCATATCGTTAAGCTGAATTCTGATTTCTTGATAGTTGGTATGGGAGCCTTGATGCAAGAGAAGTTCCTGCTTAAGGTGAAGAATGCCGGTTATCAGGGAATCGGGTTTACCTGTGGTGGCTTCATCCATCAGACTTCCAAGAATGAGATAGATTATTATCCGGCATGGGTGGATAAGACTAATCTTCGCTTTGTTTATCGAATGTGGAAGGAACCGCATACCCGTAAGCGTTATGTGATGG
>ERZ1026874.835-NODE-835-length-17937-cov-17.276032_pt1 | contig 17937 bp, 14 predicted proteins | sample MGYA00380167_ERZ1026874 | MGnify/ENA primary metagenome ERZ1026874 (study PRJEB33269, sample SAMEA4719803) | human gut metagenome | biome: human-associated habitat; feature: organic feature; material: feces | place: Cameroon | collected 2013-10 ...
GGGTAAACAATATCCAGATTGCGTTTGTACCCTGCGTAGGTGGTAGCCTTAAAGAACGGCTGCTGCCGCTTCAGCCAGTTTTCGGCGTACTGTTCAAAGTGGGTCTGGTCGCTTTCTTCTACGCCATACTTGAACTTCTTCTCGATGCGCTCGGCCTCCGCCATGACATATTGCTGGATGCCGCGCTTGGGCACGGATGATGGCACAGTGATGGTCTGCGCTTTCATTCGCTTCTGACCATTGACCTTATAGCCGTTGCAGACAGTGATTTTGAATTTTCGTTCGGATTTTTTCTTGATGTAAGCCATTGTACCTCCTTATCGCTGGTGAGAAGAATCTCGGCGGCGGGTTTTATTGTTTGTATGTTGATTTCGGTTTTCTTGGTCTATGCGGTTGGATTCGCGTGTTCTTTGGATGCGCTTGATGGCTCCCTCTGCAATCTTGTCCTCTTTGCGGAGTTTGGCAATCTCACAGGTCAGTATTGCTCTACGGTCAGCCAGTTCCGATGGAGCATCTTTTCTCCGCATTTGCTTGACGACTTCCGCCCGCTGCGCGGCAAGGGTTTCTATCTGCCGGGACAAGCCCTTGCGGTAGTCCGCGATTGCCTGCAGGGATGGGAACTTGTGGTCGTAAACAAAGGCGTGCTCAGCAAGGATTCTCTCGGTATCTTTCCAGATGCGCTCCAGTTCCGGGCGGTTGATGCGGGGCTGTTGTTTCTTGGGCAGAATACCCAACTGATAACAGTAGTACAGATATAAGCGGTGCATCTGGGATTCCCCGAAGAATACTTCGAAGAAAAGCTGGAGAATACCTTTTCCCGCATAGGTATTTTGGGGGCGATACCGCTTCGGCATATACTGTTGGGGCGGGTGCTTCAGCTCATACAGCCTTGGTCCATACAGTAAGTAATTTCCGCGTAGGCGGTCATCTATGGCAGGTAAATCGTATTCTTCTCCCAGCCTATATAGGCGCACGGCTCGTCCGCCATCCCTCGCCCGGATGGTTGCGTACTTTCGGTTAGGGTCGCTGCCGAAAATATAACCTTGTCGATACAGTGCCCTGTGGAAATCTTCCGGTGTGCTGGCATCCTCACAGGCTTGGTCGATGGCCTCCTGCATCCGGGTGTACCGAGCCGGTTCCTTGGCTTTGGGCTGCTCCACCACCGATAAGCCGTACTCCCGGCACAGCTTGTCGGATGCTGCCCGGAACTCGGCATACTGACTGCGGCGTTGCTCGTATTTCTTGCCGTCCACATACGATACGGAATTGATAACGAAGTGGTTGTGCAGATTGTCCGTGTTCATGTGTGTGGCGACCAGTACTTGGAAACGCTTGCCCCAGACCTTGCGGGCCAGTGCCACGCCAATTTCGTGGCACTGCTCCGGAGTAACCTCCCCTTCGCGGAAACTCTGGTAGGCATGGAGTGCCACCACGCCGTCTGTTTTACCAAAGCGTTCCTGTACAACCCGCATATCTTCCCACGCATGGTCTGGTCTGCAATGGATGCCGGTGACAAGCTGGGCGCTCTCGTTCAGCTTGGTCTTGGCATCGTTCTCTGCGTAGTGCAGTGTCTGGGCAAGGGCATCGTATTCGGTCTTGTCGGGGTTAGCTGCATAGTCAAGGACGCGCTGTAAGCTGTCCTTGATTGCCCAGATCTTAGTTACCGCCAATGAGCAAATCCCTCAATCGGTCAGTGTGGGCGCTAATGGCAGCGCCATCCCGCATCGAACAGCTTTCTGCAATTTCATCCAGTTTATCCAACACATCAAACACCTCCGTGGGCGGATGCCCGCCCGGTTCGTATCCCAGCGCCCTCTGGCGTAAATACTCTGAGAGTGACAAGCCGCACTTTCTCGCCAACATCGTCACCTTTTTCTTTTCAGTGACAGTGACGCGGATGTTGATTCCGATACTGCGCTTTCTCATGCACTCGCAGCCTCACAGGGGTTCGGGGCTGTCCCCGTAGGCTTTTCGGCGGGTTGCCCTGTGGCAACACTTCGCCCATGCTTGCAGTACACTTTCGCGACCTATACCAGCACAGAAACCGTCCCAGCCGGTGAATCCCAGAAGGCCGTTCGGCTAATCAGAGTGAATCACACACAGATTCACTCAAAAATCTTGACTCGAAAAAGTGAATCAGACGTTGATTCACTTTTTGGAAATAAAGCGGTAGGCTTACTGTAATGATGGATTTTTTCTTGATATACTTTATCAAGCTGATTGTAGCTAATACAGTTGGCAAACTTTTGAACGTAAAGATTGGATATATCGTCAAGATACCAGCAGGCGGTTACCGATGTGAAAAGCAAGAAATTCTCATCGAGGAACAGCCGGTATACGGTGGTACGAGAGATGCCGAGTTACGCTGAACATAACATTTTCCCAGCTGTCCCTCAGGCCGTACAGGCAAGTACACATAACAGTTCTGGCGCCCATCGCTGCACTTTTTGCAGCCGTCCAGAGATTCCGCATATCGTGCAGAAAAGGTTGTCTTTTTCTTATCTCAATTCCTCAACAATTGAATTCTAGGCGTCAGTTGACATATTTACCGCCCCATATCCCTCAGGCCGTGTTGTTTGCGGTATGCAGCGGGCGTTATGCCGGTTTCCTTCTTGAAGGCGTTCTGAAAGTGGCTCTGGCTGGAAAAGCACAGGTAGCTGCTGATTTCTCCGAGAGACTTATCCGTATACTGCAGCAGCGATTTTGCCTCCCGCAGGCGGACCTGCATCACGTAGGCACTAATCCCAGTGCCCAGCTCCGCCCGGAAGTGCTTGAATAGAAATTGGCGGCTTTTTCCTGTCAGGGCGGCCAGGTCATCCACGCAGATTGGCTCGTTGATGTGGGCGGAGATGTATGCCATGCAGTTGTGAACCTCCCGGGAAACGCCATTCGGAAGCTGCTGCTGCGCCACGCGGCGGGCAAAATCCAACGGCATATTATATTGCAGGCTTTTCACGCCTTCCTCGCTTTGCATTTTTTCACATTCCTGAATGTAAATATCAATCAGGTGGTAGGTCTGCTCAATATCCATTCCCCCCGGAATAGCGGCGTATTTTCCAATCATCGCCACTAAGCCGATAAACAGATTCTTTGCCTGCCGCAGAGGGGTTTCTGCCAGTTTTCCTTCTCGCATCTGAGGCGTTTTGGCCGCAGATAGTAAGAAGCGCTTTAACTCTACCACATCTCCATTCTGAATCAGACTCAGCATCTGCTGCTCAAAAAAATACGTTCCATGATTCAGATGCTCATCCCGCGCACGGTAGGCGGATTGCGTATGCTGCTGACCAATCTGCTCCTGAAATTCCGGGTCGGTCATTCCGAACTCTTGTGCAATGTCCAGCTTTTCCCCGGTAAGGGTGAAATGGAGAAAGAGCAGCAGCTCCAAAAACTGATTGTAGGTGTATTGTGGAATTCCGCTGAGGAATGCTTCAATTTCTGCCTGACGCTCTCTGGGAAGTGTATTTTTCCGCATATACGACCTGACAGATTCTGCCGTTACCGGCGTGCTGTATGCCGGGCCCAAAATAAAGAAATGGGAATTGTCCCCGCCTTTTACGATTCCGTAGTACCCTGTGTCAGAGGAAACGTAAATGGCGGGGCTTTTCATTGCAATCAGTTTTGGAAGAACAAATTGGTAGGGGTCACCCGCATCGTAGAAGCCGGATGCGCATAGAAAGCCGCTTTGGTCGTAAAGCGCGATGGGCAGAAAATGGGAGGCGTAGAAAAGCTCGCACCATGCAAAATAATCCATAAGAAAGTCAACCTCCGTATACAATTTTATAATATTATAGTCAATTCTGCAATACAACGCAAGAGAGAGGCGCTATACTGAATACACAAAAATACAAAGTAAAGGAAATATGTATTATGGGAAATGCCGGATTTCCGAATGACTTTTTGTGGGGTGCAAGCTCTTCAGCAGCGCAAATTGAAGGCGGCTGGCAGGAGGGCGGACGCACGCCAAGCATATGGGATATAGCCCCCGCCAAAAAGGTCAAGCAGGGTGAAAGCTGCCACACCGCCTGCGATCACTATCACCGCTGGCGGGAGGATGTTGCGCTGATGCAAAAAATGGGGCTGCGTTCCTACCGCTTTTCTGTCAGTTGGTCCCGGATTATGCCGGAGGAGGGCAAGGTCAATCCAACCGGGATAAAGTTCTATTCTGATTTGGTAGATACTTTGTTGGCCGCTGGCGTTGAGCCGCTGGTTACCATTTACCACTGGGATATGCCGCTGTGGGTATACAAAAAAGGCGGATGGCTTTCAGAAGCCATCATTCCGCTGTTTCAGGAGTATACCAGGGTTATCGTGGAAGCCCTGTCCGACCGGGTAAAGTGGTGGATTCCCATGAATGAGCCGGGCTGCTTCATTATGAATGCCTATCTGCAGGGGGTTCATGCTCCCTTCCGGCGGGACTATCTGGCCCTTTCCAAGCTGACCCGGATTTGTATGCTGGCCCACGGAGAGGCCGTGAAAACGGTTCGGAAATACGCGAAGCAACCGGTAAAGGTGGGAATGGCTTTTTCCACCGGTGCCTATGTGCCTGATGCCGAAACTCCCGAAAAAATCGAAGAGGCCCGGCGGCTCAGCATGGAGGATGGCTGCGGCCTTATGGGCAACCGCTGGTGGATGGATCCCATTCTGGCCGGAAAGCCTGTCCGGGCCTATGGGGTCTACTCCTCTTCCCAGCGGGATATGGAGCAGATTCACCAACCACTGGATTTTGTGGGTCTGAATATCTATACCCCCTATAACTATGCAGACTGGGGTGCGAACAAGCAGGCACCGGCCCCCGGCACGCCAAAAAATTCCCTAGGCTGGGTGATAGACGACCGGTGTATGTACTGGAACGTGCGCTTTGTGTACGAGAAGTATCGTCTTCCTGTTATGATTACAGAAAACGGTATGTCGGACTACGATGCACCAAGTCTGGATGGGCAGGTTCACGATCCAAAGCGTGTGGATTTCCTGATTGGTTACCTCCGGCAGCTGAAGCGCGCAATCGATGAGGGAATCCCAGTGCTGGGCTACCAGCACTGGTCAATTCTGGATAACTTTGAGTGGGCCGAAGGCTACGATCCCCGGTTTGGCCTTGTCTATGTGGACTTTCAAAGCGGAGAGAGAATCCCGAAGGATTCTGCAAGGGTGTACAAAAAAATCATTGAGAGCAACGGCAGCGTTTTGAGCAAAGAGGTAGCAACATGGGTTCCGGACAGTCTGCACTAAACAAAGGTGACGGTTTTCCGTCCTGTGCCAAGTGGATCAGCGATACCTCGCTGCGCTTTGGCAAGCGGGAATCCCCTACGCCCCTTGTATTCCAAAAGGAGCTCCGGCTTTCTGTGCTGCCCAGGCGGGCGGAGATTCTCTGCACAGCTATGGGCATCTACACCCTTGAGCTGGACGGAAAGCCAATCGGAGAGGACTATTTTGCGCCGGGGCTGACCTCCTATGCCCATCAGCTGCAATACCAGCGCTATGACATCACACCATTACTGAAAGAAACAAGTGTCTTGACGGCAACCGTCGCCGGGGGCTGGGCTGTGGGCGTTTATACAGGCAGCCGGAAAAACAGAATTGCGGCAGACCTTCCCTCTCTGCTGCTGGAGCTCCGGCTGGAATATGCGGACGGCAGCACGCAGCTTCTTGGCACGGATGAAACATGGATGGTCACACAGGACGGCCCGGTTCGCAGCGCCAGTTGGTACGATGGGGAAGCCTATGACGCCAACAGGCTGCTGTCCCGGGCCCGATGGAAAAGCGCCGACTGCATTTCCATACGGCTGCACCCAAAGTTGCTGCCCCAATACGGCCCGCCGGTGCGGGTTTGGAACACGTTAAAGCCCCAAAAGGTCTTTCAGGCATCTGACGGCGAATGGATTTACGATTTCGGTCAGAATTTCGCCGGCGTTCTGCGCTTCAAAGCCACTGCGGAAAAAGGGCAGGAGCTGTGGTTCCGCCATAGTGAAATCCTTGCGGATGACTGCCTCTATGTAAAGCCTCTGCGCACCGCAAGGCAGACGGTGCATTACATTTGCAGGGACGGCACGCAGGTCTATTCGCCCCAGTTTACCTATATGGGCTTTCGCTATATCGGGATGCGGGGCACAAGCCCAGAAAAGCTGGAGCTGGAGGCGCTGGCTCTCAGCTCTCAATTAGAGGAGACCGGCTCCTTCCACTGCTCCGATGAACGGCTGAACAGGCTCAACGAAAATATCCGCTGGAGTGCTCGTTCCAATTTCATGGACATCCCCACGGACTGCCCCCAGCGGGATGAGCGCATGGGCTGGACCGGGGACATTGCCGTTTTTGCCAGAACTGCCTGCTGGAATTATGATATGAGCCGATTTCTTGGAAAATGGTTGCGGGACGTTGCCGCCGAGCAGGATTCCGTTATGGGCCTGCCGGTGGTGGTCCCCAGAAGCGGGCACGACTGGCCGCCTTTTCCAACGGCCTGCTGGGGGGACTGCTGCGTGCTGGTACCCTGGGCAGAATATCTGGCCCGGGGCGATGCAGAGCTTCTGCGTGCCAGCTATCTCACTATGAAAACCTACCTCAAGCAGGTGCGCTTTTGGGCCGGGCTGTTCTCTTTCGGGAAAAGGCGATACATTTGGAGCTTGCCCTTCCAGTTCGGCGACTGGTGCGCCCCGGAGGGGGAGGCAAAGCAGTGGAAAGCAAAAGGCCCCTGGATTGCCACGGCCTACTTTGCCAATTCCTGCGGCATTGCTTCTCAGGTGGCCACACTGCTGGGCTATTCGGAGGATGCCCGGGAATATGAGGAGCTGCGGGAGAAAATCATAGATGCCTACCGTTCCGTTTTCACGGATGGGCAGGGAAAGCTCCATAAAGAATTTCAGACCGGCTATGTGCTCCCGCTTTACTTTAGCATGACAAAAGGAACGGAGACCCAGGCCATGGCTGACAATCTGGCCAGGCTGGTGGCACAATCCGGGAACAGGCTGGCAACAGGCTTCCCGGGGACGCCCTATCTGCTGTTTGCGCTGGCTGACCATGGACACCGGGATTTGGCCTACAAGCTGCTGCTGCAAGAGGACTGCCCCTCCTGGCTGTATGAAGTCAAGCACGGAGCCACCACCATCTGGGAACGCTGGGATTCTCTGGATGAAAAGGGCGAGCCGAAGCGGAACGGTATGCTTTCCTTCAACCATTATGCCTCCGGCGCGGTGGGAGACTTCCTGTACCGGCGCGTTCTGGGCGTTGAGGCTCTGGAAGGGGGCTACCGGAAATTCCGCATTGCCCCGGTTCCGGGCGGCGGGCTGAGCTGGGCAGAGGGCAGCATAAAAACGCCCTGTGGAACCATTTCCTGCCGCTGGGACATCCGGGACAAGACCTTTTCCCTGACCGCTGTTGTCCCCGCCGGGACGCATTGCACCCTGACGCTTCCCAGCGGCAAGACCCATGAGCTGGAAAGCGGCACATATCACTGCACCGAACAAATTTCGTGAACCAAAAGGAGAAAAACATCAAATGAAACAGGAAATACATTTGCTGGAGCACGGCCTGTTTGAAAAGCACTTTATGGATTCCCGGGCAACCACCCGGGCCGTTTCCAAAAAGGAGCTTGTCTTTGGCCATTTGCTGGGGCCTCTGGGCCTGATTTTCATTGTAAATACCATTGCCGCACTGGTGGAAAAGTTCTTCACCCAGCAGGTTGGCGCTATGTACGGCACCGCCAATGTGGATATGATTCGCATTATGGGCGGCCGGTATGAGGTGATTATGACCGTTGCAAAGCTGCTTGCCATGGGCACTGGTCTGCTCAATGGCTGGCTGGTGCAGCACACCACCTCCCGGCAGGGACGTATGCGGCCCTGGTATCTGATTTTCGGCTTTGCATCTATTGCCATTGGCGCGCTGATTTTCCAGTTCCCCGGGCAAAATGGGCTGGGCGACAGCTATTGGTATTATTTCTTCTTCCTGCTGATTTGCTACCACACCATTGGCTCCAGCTACTTCTTTGTATTTAAGGACTCCATCGTGTCGCTGACCTCCCGCAGCCCCTCGGAGAAAATGCGGATTAAGTTTGTCCGCCAGCTGTGCTGGACACTGATTTCCGGCATTCTCATAGGTATGATGGTCTCCATGGTGGTTCTGCCCATGTGGCTGGAAAAGGATATCCACGGCTATCCGGTTCTCATGGGCATCCTTTCCCTGGTGGCAATTCCCCTGCTCCTGCTGGAATACTTCTTCACCCGGGAGCGAATCACCGAGGATGTGGCCCAGGAGAACGGCATTGCCGCCGAGGCGCAGATTCCACTCCGGCAGCAGATGAAGGCCCTGCTCTCCAACAAATACTTCCTGATTCTCACGATTCTCACAACCGTTGGAAGCATTGTGGACAATTTCAAGGGCGGCAATGTGTCGTATTTCTACATCAAATTTATGTTGGGCGGCGCGGAAAATCCCCTGATGTTTACCCTTTATCAGGTTATTACGGGTATTCCGCTGGGAATTGGTGCCTTCGCCGTTTATCCCTTGGCCAAAAAATTCGGCATCCGTAATGTGACCTTTGTGGGTTATATCAGCGTGCTGCTGGGCAGCATTCTGGGCTGGATGTTCCCGACAAATATTCCCTTGGCGCTGACCGCCGGATTCCTGCGGCAGATGGGTATGCTGCCCAACGCCTATGTGTTTGCAACGCTTTTGTGCTATGCCTATGACAGTGTGGAGCATGACTCCGGCCTGCGGCTGGAGGGCCTGCTGGGCACCGCTATTATCGTTGCCGTCCAGACGGCTTTGACCGCCCCCTTTGCGGGCGGCTATGAATCCGCCATTTTGCAGCTGGGCTTTGTGGATGCGCAGGGCATTGTCCCTTCTGCGGAGGTAAAGAGCTTTATGACACTGGCTGTTTACCTGTTTGACATTATTCTTGCGGTTTCCTATCTGATTCTGCTGCCCTTTGTGGACATTGAAAAGAAGCTCCCTCAGATTAACGCGGACCTACGGCAGCGGCAGATTGACGCTGCAGCGGCCCGGGGCGAGGAATGGATTGCGCCGGAGGAGCTGGAGCGCCGGGAGCAGGAACAGGCCGAGCGCCAGCACGAGGAGGACCGCATCCGCGACCTGCAGGAGCGCTGTGCCAAAAAGGGACTGAACTTCGAGGAAGAAAATCAGAAGTATCTGGCCCGTCAGGCACGGAAAGCCAAGAAGAAGGACTAAAAAACATGGTGATTGACTTTAACAAGGACTGGTCTTTTCAGAAGGAGGGCGGCCCGTGGCAGCAAATCGACCTTCCCCACGACGCCATGCTTCTGGAAAGGAGGGACGGCGAATGTCGGAACGGCATCAACACCGGCTATTTTCCCGGGGGAAGGTACCGCTACGAAAAGACCTTTGCGCTTCCGGAGAGTGCCATCGGGCAGTCTGTTGTCCTCCATTTTGAAGGGGTTTATCAGAACTGTACCGTGTCCGTGAACGGTGCGCCGGCCGGTTCCCACCGCTATGGCTTCACCGCCTTTGACGTGGATATTTCCGGCGCGGTGCGCCCCGGGGAAAACACCGTCACCGTTTTTGTGGACAATTCCCTGGAGCCCAACTGCCGCTGGTATTCCGGCTCCGGCATCTACCGGCCTGTGCAGCTTTGGATTCGGAACCCGAACCATATTGAAACGGTACATATTGAAACCGTCTCCATTGCCCCACCCCAAATCAAGGTTGCTGTTTCCACCACAGAAAGCACGCCTGTTTCCGTGGAAATCCGGGATAAAGAAGCATTGGTGGCAGCTGGCAAGCCGGGGATCATTCCCATTCCGGGCGGAAAGCTGTGGAGTGCGGAGCAGCCGTATCTCTACACCTGTGTTGTAAAAACAGCCACGGACGAGCGTCATTTCCGCTTTGGCATCCGGGAGCTGAAATGGAGTGCCGATACAGGGCTTACCGTCAACGGTCAGCGGGTTCTGCTTCGTGGCGGCTGCATCCACCATGACCACGGTATTCTGGGAGCAAGGGAGTACCGGGATGCCGAGCTGCGCCGGATTCGGATTTTGAAGGAAAACGGCTTCAACGCTCTGCGGATTTCCCATCACCCGGCTTCTCAGATTACGCTGGAGCTCTGCGATGAGCTGGGTATGTATGTAATGAACGAAGCCTTCGATGGCTGGTACACCCCCAAAAGCTACCACGATTACGCCCGCTGGTTTGAATCAGACTGGAAGGCAGATATCACCGCCATGGTGGAATCCTCCCGGAACCACCCCTGCGTGATTCTCTATTCCGTAGGTAATGAGGTATCGGAGACCGCCACGGAAAAGGGCGTAAGGGTCTGCGGGATGCTCACGGAGCTTGTCCATCAGCTGGATGCCACACGGCCTGTGACGGCGGGCATCAATGTGCTGCTGAATGTCTATGCCAGAATGGGATTGGGCGTTTACCGTGACAAGGGCGATTACAAGCCGGAGCCTTTGCCGCCAAAAAAGGGCTATCACGAGCAGAAAAGCGGTTCCGCCTTTTTCAACGCCATGACCCAGAAGCTAGGCAAGCTGATGTTCTTCATGGCCTCCGGCTCCTGGGGGGACAAGGCCTGCCGCGGTGCGGCGGAAAAGCTCGATGTTCTGGGTCTGAACTACGCCTCCTCCCGGTACGACCCGGATGCGGTCAGATATCCTGACCGTATCATGGTGGGCACGGAAACCATGGCGGCGGATTTGCCCTATAATTGGGAACGGGTCCAAAAATATCCGCAGCTGATTGGCGATTTCGTATGGGCCGCCTGGGATTACCTGGGAGAGAGCTGCATGGGATGGACTTACCACTCCTACCTGGGGCTGCCGCTGCTTGCCAATCAAGGCATGATTGATAGTACAGGTCAGCCTTTGGCCTCGATGGCTTTTATGCAGGTGGTCTGGGGGCTGCGGAAGAAGCCCTATATTGGCGTGCGCCCCCTGAACCATGCCCACGAGGCTCCCAGCAAAGGCTCCTGGCAGTTTACCGATGCGATTGACAGCTGGAACTGGCCGGGATTCGAGGGAACAAAGGCAACCGTAGAGGTTTATTCCGCCGGGAGCGCTGTGCGGCTCCTGCTGAATGGGCAGAAAATCGCCACCCGGAGGCTGAAAGACTACAAGGCCCTTTTCCACCTTCCCTATGCCCCGGGTGTTCTGACCGCCCAGGCTCTGGATGCTTCCGGGACTGTTTTGGCGGAATCCAGTCTTTCCTCCGGTAAGGGAAAACGCAAGCTTTCTGCTATCCCGGAAAAGCGCATATTGCAAGCCGGCAGCGGTGCGCTTTGCTATCTTCCCGTTGAATTTGTGGACGAAGAAGGTGTGCTGCTGCCCGCCGTTGAAACGTCTGTAGCGCTGTCTGTCCGTGGCCCAATCATCCGGGAGGGTTTCGGCAGTGCCCTGTATAAAACAGAGGAAAGCTATCAGCAGGACCATTTCACCAGCTATCGGGGCCGGTGTCTCGCGGTTTTCCGGGCAGGAAATCAGCCCGGAACGGCCACCGTCACCATTTCTTCGGCGGGCACAGAGCCCATTACGGTAACATTGGAGGTAGAATAAATGAAAAAGTATGTAGCATACGGTGCGCCCAATCCCGAAAAATCCCAGCGGGAGTTTGCCCATGAGGCGCTGGCCCGCAGGGCGGCGGCAGAGGGCTTTGTCCTGCTGAAAAACGACGGGGCACTGCCCTTGCAGACAAGAAAAATTGCCCTTTATGGCCCCGGCAGCCGCATGACGGTCAAGGGCGGCCTGGGCAGCGGCGATGTGCGGGAACGGCACAGTGTCTCGATTGAGGAGGGTCTGAAAAACGCAGGCTTCTCCTTCCCCACAACCCTGTGGATGGATCGCTTTGAGGGAAAGTACCGGGACGAGCTGGACAACTGGAAGGCGGACGTGGAGGAGAAAATCAAGGGCTTTTCTCCCATCCAGTCCATGAAAATGTTCGATGTGATTCACAGCATCCCCCAGCCCCTTCCTGCCTGCACCCCCATTCTGGAGGACGAGCTGACGGAGGAGACGGATACGGCCGTCTACGTTTTGGCGCGTCAGGCCGGAGAGGGCGGCGACAGGCGCTGTGAGCAAGGGGATTACCTGCTTTCTGATATAGAGGAGGAAAGCCTGAAGCTCCTTTCGGCCCACTATAAGCGTCTGATTCTGATTCTGAACTGCGGCAGCGTTATTGACCTGTCCATTCTGGAGAAAACCCGCATTGATGCCGTGCTGTTCTATGCGCAGGGCGGTATGGAGGGCGGCAACGCTCTGGCAGATGTACTTACAGGAAAGGTGAATCCCAGCGGAAGGCTGACGGACACATGGGCCTTCCACTATGAGGACTACCCCTGCTCCGATACCTTTGGGCACCGAAACGGAGATCTGGCCCAGGAGGATTACCGTGAAAATATTTACGTGGGCTACCGATATTTTGATTCCTTCGGTGTTGCCCCACGATACCCCTTTGGCTACGGACTGTCCTATACCGGCTTTTCTGTTTCTATGCAAAAGCTGGAGGTCTCCGGCCCGGAGATTGCCCTGACGGCGCTGGTAAAGAATACCGGCAGCTGCGCCGGGCGGGAGGTTGTACAGCTCTACTTGTGCAAGCCGCAGATTCCGCAGGGCTGTGAGGTGAAATCCCTGGCGGCCTTCCGTAAAACAAGCCTGCTTGACCCGGGGCAGCAAGCGGAAGTGACGCTGCAATTTGACATTCGCACGCTGTCTGTCTATGATGAAGCACGGACTGCGTTTGTCCTTCCGCAGGGAGAATACGGTCTGCTGCTGGGCAGCAGCGCAGCGGATACGGAAGCCTGCGCCGTGCTGACCGTGGAGAAAGAAGCCGTTGTGGAGGAGGCTCCGCTGATTACCCCTGCCGCCCGTTCGTTCCCTGTAATGAGTCCAAAGCAGGCAAGCATTGTGTATGACCCGACGCTGCCCAGATTTTCGGTTGAAATCCCGCCGATGGTCAAGGTGCCGACGGCTGCGGCTGAGGACACAAAAATTCAGGCGCAGCTGGAGCGCTTGACCGACGCGGAAAAAATTAGTCTTGTGGTCGGCGGCGGGTATAAAATCAACTGTTATAACAGCCTTATGGGCGCAGCCGGGCGAACCAGCACCGAGCTGCTGAAAAAAGGTATCCCCAATATTGTTTTATCGGACGGCCCCGCGGGGCTGAATGTGGTCCCCTGCACAGCTGTTGCATCGGACGGCAGTCCCCGCTTCCCGGACGGACTTCCCGAAGAGTGGAAATGGGGTTGGCTGAAGAAATACGAAACCCTTGTCAAGCATCTGCCCGGCAAGCATCGCAAGGTATACCGCTATATGACTGCCTGGCCCAGTGAAACGCTGCTGGCCCAGAGCTGGGATGCCGCGCTTCTGGAAGAGGTCGGCGCCGCCATCGGTAGAGAAATGCTGGAAATCGGCGTCTCTGTCTGGCTGGCCCCCGGACTGAATATCCACAGGAATCCTCTTTGCGGGCGTAATTTTGAATACTATTCGGAGGACCCCCTGATTTCCGGAAAAATGGCTGCCGCGGTTACAAAGGGCGTTCAGTCGGTCGGCGGTGTAGGCGTTTCCGTGAAGCACTTCTGCTGCAACAACCAGGAGGACAACCGCATGGAGGTTTCCTCCAACGTACCGCAGAGGGCTCTGCGGGAAATCTATCTCCGTGCGTTCCGGATTGCCATTACAGAAGGTAAGCCCTGGACGGTGATGAGCTGCTACAACCGGGTAAACGGCCTGCACGTTTGCAACAATCCTGCCCTTTTGGATGGCGTGCTTCGCAGAGAATGGGGCTTCGAGGGTCTTGTCATGAGCGACTGGACGGCAACCAATCAGTGCTCTCATGCCGCGGCAATCAACGCCGGAAACGACTTGATTATGCCCGGTGATAAGGGCGTCCGCAAGGCACTGACAGCGGCATGGAAGGCCGGAACGCTGGATAAGGCCGCCTTGAATCGTTCCGCTGCCCGGGTGCTGCATATGATTTTCTGCAGTGCTGCCTATGCAGATCTTGTGAAAGAAAAGTAATCCGTGAAAGGAGTACCCTGCCAATGCCGAACCCATTTCTGCCGCTGAATACCTGTATCGCAGACGGAGAGCCTCATGTCTTTGGCAACCGGGTCTATCTGTTTGGTTCCCACGATAAGCCAACGGGTGATACCTATTGTATGCTGGACTACGAATTCTGGTCGGCTTTTGTGGATAATTTGAGCGAATGGAGCTGCAAGGGCATTTCTTACTGTGCCAGCCAAGACCCCCTGTATGGGGAAAAGCTCAAATATATGTATGCCCCGGATGTGGTGCAGGGCAATGACGGCCGGTTTTATCTCTATTACTGTATGTCCGGGGACAAGGGCGTGGGCGGCTATGGCCAGCGCATCAGCGTTGCCGTCTGCGACACCCCGGACGGGAAATACAGCTATTATGGCTATGTGCGCAATCCCGATGGAACCCCTATGCTGAAATATGTGACCTTTGACCCCGCCGTAATCAATGACGCGGGTACAATCCGGCTCTATTACGGCTGCTGGTATCCCTTCCACGAGCATGGGACATGGTGCAATGAGATTTTCTACCGGGTGGAAAGCCGGATGTTCGACAAAACGCCCCGGGAAATACGGGGCTATGCAGACGGCGTTATGGGGGCCAGCCATGTGCAGTTGGAGGATGATATGCTGACCATCCGGGGGCAGCCCCGGCATATTCTCCAGCAAAAGCTGCAGGGCACCCCCTTCGCCGGGCATCCATTCTTTGAGGGCAGCTCCATCCGCAAAATCGGCAGCACCTATTATTTTATTTACTCGTCTCTCAGCCTTTCATTTCTCAGCTGATTCACAGTAGTACGCATAAGACGAATTTCGTCCGGTGAGAAGTTTGTTTTCTTATCGGCTGGGAGAGCATTGATTTTCAGTATCAGCTTTTCCACAAACCCTGTGCTGCGCCTAAGTGCTCTTTGCTTGTAGTAGTATGGCGCAAGCGCTTTCAGCAGAATACTTTTGTTTGCGCGAGTCAGCTTGATTTTTCTCATCATACCTGTACATGAACAGCTGGTTCCATTATGCCAAGCTTTATGCTGCCACCATCGGCTGCATCGGCTTCATGATGCTCAAGTACAAGTGGGGCGTGGGCAAGACCCATTGGTTCAAAGCCTTCCCCTTTGCCATTGTGGCCATCAATATTTTGATCGCTGTTGCCAGTGACTTTGAGTCCGGCATCCGCGGCGCTATGGCTATGGCCGAAATCGGTACCCGCTGGTGGCTGTCCAGTGAGAACGTCTGGCTGTACGGCGGCTGGTGGAACTGGGTCAACGGCATTGCGGGTATCATCAACATCCTGTGCATGACCGGCTGGTGGGGCATCTACACCTCCAAGAAACAGCATGATATGCTCTGGCCGGATATGACCGTGCTGTACATCATCGCCTACGACCTGTGGAACTTTGAGTACACCTACAACAACCTGCCCACCCATGCCTGGTACTGCGGCCTGGCCCTGTTGCTGGCGCCCACCTTTGCCAATGCTTTCTGGAACAAGGGCGGCTGGATCCAGAACCGCGCCAACACCCTGGCTTTGTGGTGCATGTTTGCCCAGGTGTTCCCCATGTTCCAGGACCAGGGCGTCTTTGCCCCCCTCCCGGTGCTGTATGTGGACGGCGTGATGGATGCAGCTACCCGGCCTACGGCGGCTGATCCTACCATGCAGGGCGTCATCGCCATCCTGGCCCTGGCTGCCAACGTCATCGTGCTGGCCATCATCGTCAAGCGCTCGGTGGAACAGAAGAAGAACCCCTACACCAACGAGATCTTCACCGATACCCGCGACTTCCAGCTGGCCATGGCCCGCGCGGAGTAAAAGCTGCCCGGTTTTGATTTGATTCTAAAACACAGGCGATTGCCTAGATACGGCAAGAGCCCGGCCTTCCCCAAGGGGAGAGCCGGGCTCTTGCTTTTGTAGGAAAATATAAGGAACGGAAAGGAACTCTTTTTACTTGAAATCTGGATGAACAGAGAAATTGAGAAATGTAAAAGCGTTTGGTTGTCTCGCTTTGTACTTTGGCCACAGTGCGAGTTATAGATTTTTGTTAACGAGAGAGGTGGCAGATATGACGCATAACAGAAGTGCAGTCCGTGTTATTGCCGAGCACAGATGCAAACAGGAGAGGGAATGGGTGTGGACGAGATGAAAGTGGCGTGTGAGCCTTCGATAGAATACAAGACTAGATTATCACTGTTCTGGTTGGCGATCAGTAAATAACGTCCATCTGCCAACAGAGCAAAATTGCGAGGACCTTTTCCTTCTGCAGGAATGTGTGCTTGGAGTGTCAGGTTACCAGTATTGGCTTCTACTGTGAAAAGGGCGATGTCATCGGCCCCACGATTAGACGCATAAAGATAATTGCCAGAAGGCGACAAATGGATATCGGCGGCTAGATTATCGCCGTGGAAAGAGTTGGGGAGAGTGGACCAAGAACCGCTAGCTTCCCAAATGCCGTCATGCAATGTGAATTGAAAAACACGATTTCCTAGTTCGGTGACAACATAAAGGAATTTTCCGTTGGGGTGGAATACTACATGGCGAGGGCCTTGTCCGGAGGGAAATGCAATTTTTGGTTGGATCGGGTGGGGGCGAAGTGTACCTTGCACCTGTATCTGGTAACGATATAGGTGATCCGTGCCTAGATCAGCGACCAATAATTCGTGGCCATCTGCTGAGCAATTTACGGAGTGCGCATGAGGACCTTCTTGACGTTCAGGATTTGGGCCGCAGCCGACATCGTGTAAATGCATGATGGGATCACAGAGACCATCGCTGCTTGTAGGACACCCAAAGTAACATCCGCTTCCGTAATTGGCGGCATATAAGGTGTTATTTTTGTTAGAGAGTTCTCTGCAATTTCATCCAATTTATCCAACACATTAAATACCTCCTTGGGCGGATGCCCGCCCGGCTCATATCCCAGCGCCCGCTGGCGCAAATATTCCGAGAGCGAAAGCCCGCATCGTTTAGCCATCAGCATCATTTTTCGTTTCTCTGTGACGCTGACGCGGACATTGATTCCAACGCTGCGTTTTCTCATGCGCCAGCGGCCTCACAGGGGTTCGGGGCTGTCCCCGTAGGCTTTTCGGCGGGTTGCCCTGTGGCAACACTTCGCCCATGCTTGCTTCCCTCAAGCGACCTTTGTGACGCTAATGACGCTGATGACGCTGTTTGTGAGATATCCCATTTGAAAAGCTGGGTTATGTCAATTTCAGCGTCATTAGCGTCATCTGCGTCATTTCCGTCATGGGAGAACTTCATCTGCCGTGCCTGCGAGGTGCGGTGGGTTTCATAGTGGATACCTCTTGGCGTGAACACCGTATCGAAGTGCTCCACGATTTTCCGGGTCAGCTGGTGGGGCAAAATGCCCTCAATATCGGCTGCAGAAAGCAATTCGGTAGCTGTGCCCTGCCAGATGCCAACACGGTCAATGTAGTCAGCCACCTTCCAAATATATCCGGGAACCGCCTTCGCCGCAATTTGTTCTGTGCTTTCTTCCTCGTCCAGAATCCAAACACAGTTTTCTTTGTGCAGACGCAGTGTTTTGTTGTCCATATCGCGCCCGGTCACCAAAATACTGGCCGTCTGGCTCATGCGTTTGCGCTGCATGACCCAACTGGTATCGGACGCGCCCATCAGACCATTGGAACCTGCAATCTGCTGGAATGGGTCGTCTGCGGCTTGTTTGCGCAGATGGTGGATCAGCAAAATGCAGATGTTATACTTGTCCGCCAATGCCTTCAAAGCGCTGATTTCCTTGTAATCGCTGGCATACATACTGTTGTTCTGGTCGCAGGAACGAACCTTTTGCAAGGTGTCGATGACGATCAGCCCGGTGTCCGGGTGCTGATAGAGGAAACTTGTAAGCTGTTCCTCCAGCCCCTGCCCGATGCTGCTGCATTCCGTCTGCATGACCAGCCGTTCGGGGGCTTCTTCGCTGCCCACAAGCTGG
>ERZ1026874.839-NODE-839-length-17905-cov-15.732549_pt1 | contig 17905 bp, 15 predicted proteins | sample MGYA00380167_ERZ1026874 | MGnify/ENA primary metagenome ERZ1026874 (study PRJEB33269, sample SAMEA4719803) | human gut metagenome | biome: human-associated habitat; feature: organic feature; material: feces | place: Cameroon | collected 2013-10 ...
ACCCCACTCGTTAGATAGTATATCATACTGTCTAACAAATGGGGTGCAGTTCATTGTGCCTCCGGCGGCTTTCTTTAAAAAGCTATCCGTTTTTTCGCCCGCTTCTGGTACAGCACCAGCGCCACTACCAGTGTGGCGGCTTCGCCCAGGGCCAGCGGCCACCAGACGAGGGAGACATTCTCCGGGCCGGTCACCAGCCGGGTCAGCGCCCAGACCGGCGGCAGCACAAACAACACCTGGCGGCACAGCGAGATGACCAGCGACTCTACGCCGCACTCCAATGCCTGGAACACCCCCTGGAATGCGATGCACAGCCCCGCAAACAAGAAACCCAGCGAGACGATGCGCATGCAGTCCACACACATGGCGTGGGTGGTAGCGGACAGCGAGAACAGCCCTGCCAACGGCTGGGCGAATAATTCCACTCCAACACAACCCAGCAGCATCAGCCCGGCCGTGTAACCCAGACCCCAGCGGATGCCCTGCTGCACCCGCGCCCGGCTGCGCAGGCCATAGTTGAACGCCACCACCGGCGTGATGGCATCCCGCACGCCAAAGGCTGCAAAAATAATCAACTGCTGAATTTTATAGTACAGCCCGTAGACTGTCACGGCGTTCTGCCCCACATCGGGCATGACGGCCAAAATCAGGTTGAGGGAGTAGGTCATAATGGTGAGCAGCGCTTGCGAAATAATGGCAGGCAGGCCGATGGCATAAATAGAGCGGATAACGTCCCAGCGCGGTTTCCAATAGCGCAGGCTGCTGTCCAGTTCCACGTTCAGCTTCAGGTGGAACGCAAGCCCCAGCGCCATCGAGACCAGTTGCCCCACGACCGTGGCCACAGCGGCACCCCGCACGCCCATCTGCGGCAGGCCGCACCAGCCGTAGATCAAAAACGGGTCCAGCACAATGTTCACCAAGGCACCGCTGATCTGCGCCACGGTGGACCAGAAAGACCGCCCGGTAGCCTGCAGAGTTTTCTCATACACCGAGAAGAACACGATGCCGAAGGGGATGCCGCAGCAGATGTGCAGGTAGTCGATAGCCTCGCTCAGCACCTCGCCGCTGATGCTGCCGCCCGCGCTTTGGGAGTTGACGTAAGGCACCACCCCCACCGCCGAGAACAACATAAACACCACCGAGATAACCAGCGCCAAAAACTGCGCGTTGCCCACGGCGGCATCGGCACGGTCCTTGTCGCCCAGGCCCAACAGACGGGCCAGCAGGGCGTTGGTGCCCACGCCGGTGCCGATGGACACCGCCACCATAAACAACTGCACCGGGAAAGCCAGGCTCAAGGCGGTCAGGGCCGTTTCGCCGCCCGATGCCATGCGGGCCAGGTAGGCACTGTCTACCACATTGTAAGCGGCCTGCAGGATCATGGATAAAACGATGGGCAGGCCGATGCGGGCCATCAGTTTGGGTACCGGCTCGACCGCCATCGGGTTTTGGGATTGGTTTTGCTGCATATACGTTCCTCCTGTAAAAAAGCACAAAAAAATAACGAGTGGCGCGATAACCGGATTTACGCAGTTACGCCACTCGTTATTGTTTTTATTGTACCAATTTCACCCGGGAAATGCAAAGGTGGTTTTGCACAAAGATGCAGGAATAGATGTGCTGGATTTTGTAGAGCACCAGAGAGGCTCCCTCTGTGAGGGAGCTGTCAGCGAAGCTGACTGAGGGAGAGAGCCTTGCTAAAGCCCAAAACTTTGGATGCTCACAAGGCTCTCTCCCCCACCCGCTTCGCGGGAGCCCCCTCACAGAGGGGGCCTTTAGGTCGTTACCGGCCGATGGGTGCGCACTTATTCTTCAGCCACACCTTTTCGTCCTCGGTCAGGCGGGGGCTGAGCATCTCGTACACGTGGGCGTGGTAGTTGTTCAGCCAGGTGATCTGGTCGCGGCTCAGCTCGTCCACCAGCACGGGGGCAGTGTCGATGGGCACCAGGGTCAGCGGAGCAAAGCCCAGCCAATGGCCGTACTGGTTGTCGCCCAGGTCGATGCACTCCAGCTCATTCTCAATGCGGATGCCCACCTCGTCGGTCTCGTAGATGCCCGGCTCGTCGGTGATGGTCATGCCCGGCTTGAAGATGATGGGGTTGTTGGGACGCAGGCTCTGGGGGCCTTCATGCACACCGGAGATGAAGCCCACGCCGTGGCCGGTGCCGCAGCGGTAGTTGATCTTGTGTGCCCAAACAGGGCCGCGGGCAAAGGTATCCAGCGCAAAGCCGGTGCAGTAATCCAGGAACACCGCGCGGGCCATATCGATATGGCTCTGCAGCACGTAGGTGTAGTAACGGCGCTCGTTGTCGGTCAGCGGGCCGACGGTGTAGGTACGGGTGATGTCGGTAGTGCCGCAGTCATACTGGCCGCCGTTGTCCACCAGCAGGAAGCCCTTCGGCTTGATCTTGCTGTTGACGTCGCCCTCGGCATGGTAGTGCATCATGGCGGCATTGGCGCCGTAGGCCGCGATGGTGGAGAAGCTGTCCTCGAAGTAGCCGGGCATCTCGGCACGGCGCTTCTGCAGCATGGTCTCGATGTCGGTCTCGTACAGAGTCTCGCCGTTGGCGATGGCCTTTTCCAGGTCCATCTGGAAGCGGACGACAGCCACGCCGTCACGGACATGGCATTCACGGATGTTCTCCAGCTCGGTAGGGTTCTTGATGCCCTTCAGCGCAAAGATGGGGTCGGCACCGGCTACGGTCTTGTGGGCGGTCAGGGCGGTGTACAGGTCGTAATTAGTGGCCTTTTCGTCCACCAGGAACACCTCGTCGGCAGGCAGGGCGTGAACAGCATCCACCAGCTCGTTGTAGCCGCGCACGGTCACACCGCTGGCAGCCAGGGTGGCAGCATCCTCGGCGGTTAGACGGCCGTCGGCCAAAAACAGGGTGCAGGCCTCACGGGTGACCAGGGCGTAAGCCACGGCCAGCGGGGTGCAGGGCAGGTCGCTGGCGCGCAGGTTCAGCAGCCAGCCCACGCAGTCCAGACCGGTGACGGCCAGGGCGGTAGCACCGGCCTTTTCCAGTTCGGCGCGTACCAGGGCGATGCGGTCCGCAGCGGTGGCACCGGTCTGGGCCAGGGTCAGCAGCTCGCAGGCAGTGTCAGGCAAGGGCTTGCGCTCGCCGGTAGCATCCCAGATGGAGCTGGCCACATCCTGGCTCTTGAGGGCGGCGCTGCTCTTGGCCAGGGCGGCGGCGTACTCCTCGGCCAAAGTGGCGGGCACGCAACTGCCGTCCAGCAGCAGGGTCTCACCGGCTGCAAAGTTGGCGGTCAGGTACTCGGCCACAGTAGGCACACCGGCAGAACCAGCGTGCATGCACTGGATCTCGGTGCCGGCCAGCTGCTTGTCCGCCTGGACATAGAAACGGCCATCGCACCACAGGGCGCTGGTGTGCTGGTTCACCACCAGGGTGGAGTTCTCGCCGGTAAAGCCGGAGAACCAGGGCAGGGCATTGTAATAGTCAGGCAGGTACTCACTGCAATGGGGATCACTGGTCATCAGCAGCACACCGTCGGCCCCGGCTGCTTTGGCAGCGGCGCGCAGTGCGGCGATTTTTTCGTTGGTAGTCAAAACGGATCGCTCCTTTTTATTAATGTGGGTTAGGAATATCATACCACTTTCTTAGGAAATAATAAAGAGGGTAGACTTTTTCGTGATAAATTTTCAAAAAATTCAAAAATTTCCGCGCAAAAAGGCCCGAAACCCCTTGACGCGTTTGTTATAATGATATTAGCAGTTAAACACATATATTGCTAACATCTGTGAACATTTGAATAGAGGTAACAATCATGGCAGAAAACAAGACCAAGATCGACATTTTCTCCGGCTTTTTGGGCGCCGGTAAAACCACGCTGATCAAAAAGCTGATCCAGGAAGCTTTCAAGGGTGAGAAGATCGTCCTGATCGAGAACGAGTTCGGCGAGATCGGCATCGACGGCGGCTTCATGCGTGAGGCCGGCATCCAGGTCAATGAGCTGAACTCCGGCTGCATCTGCTGCAGCCTGGTGGGAGACTTCCGCGAGGCCCTGAAGAAGGTCGTCGAGACCTACCATCCCGACCGCATCCTCATCGAGCCCTCCGGCGTCGGCAAGCTGTCTGATGTGACCCGCGCCGTTGAGGGCGTGGCCGAGACCCTGCCTGTCGTGCTGAACAGCTTTGTCACCGTGGCCGATGTGAACAAGGTCAAGATGTATATGAAGAACTTTGGCGAGTTCTATGATGACCAGGTCAGCCATGCCTCCTGCATTATCCTGAGCCGCACCGGCAACGCCAGCGAGGAGAAGATCGCCGCCGCTGTCGCCATGCTGGCCGAGAAGAACCCCACCGCTACCATCGTGACCACCGATTGGACCGCCCTGACCGGTGCCCAGATCGTTTCCGTCATGGACGGCAAGCGCGACCTGGTGGCTGAGCTGCTGGCCGAGGCCAAAGCTTCCAACGAGGCCCACGCCGATGAGGACGAGCACGAGCACCACCATCATCACCACCATGACGAGGACGGCGACGAGCATGAGTGCTGCCACCATCATCATGACGATGACGACGATGATGATGACGAGGAAGAGCATCATCACCATGACCATGATGAGCATTGCTGCCATCATGACCATGACGAGCACGACCACGATCACCACGACCATGACGACGACGATGATGACCACGACGAGCACGAGCATCATCACGAGCATGGCGAGCATTGCTGCTGCGGCCATCATCACCATCATCATGACCACGACGCCGACGAGATCTTCACCAGCTGGGGCAAAGAGACCGCCCACAAGTACAGCCGCGAGGATCTGGACAGCGCCCTGGAAAAGCTGGACAGCTGCGCTTACGGCATGATCCTGCGCGCCAAGGGCATCGTCGATGGCGGCGACACCTGGTATGAATTCGACATGGTTCCCGGCGAGCATGAGATCCGCGCCTGCGGCCCCGATGTCACCGGCAAGCTGTGCGTCATCGGCTCTGACCTGAAGGAGCACGAGATCGCCGAGTTGTTTCACGTCTGATATTCAAACGCAATTTATCTCCGTGCGGGCAGACCTGCTCTGACCGCATGTTTCACGATTTACCGAAAGGATTTCCACCATGGCAAAACAGATCCCGGTTTACCTGTTTGTCGGTCAGCTGGAAAGCGGCAAGACCAAGTTCATCCAGGAAACAATGGAAGACCCCAACTTCGACTCCGGCGACAAGACCCTGCTGCTTGTCTGCGAGGAGGGCGAGCTGGAATATGATCCCTCGCGCTTCGCTTTCGGCGGCGTGCATGTCGCCCAGATCGAGGACAAGAGCGAGCTGACCCCCGAAAACCTGACCGCGCTGGAGAAAAAGTCCGGCTGCGGCCGTGTCATCATCGAGTACAACGGCATGTGGCTGGTGCAGGAACTGTACGACGCCATGCCGGATAACTGGCTGGTGTACCAGTGCCTGGCCACCGCCGACGGCACCACCATCAAGACCTACGCCGGCGACAACGCCATGCGCGGCCTGCTGCTGGACAAGCTGCGCGGCAGCGAGCTGCTGGTGGTCAACCGTGCCGAGGCCGTGAACGACGACGAGAGCCGTCAGCTCATCCACAAGCTGGTGCGCCAGGCCAGCCGCCGCTGCGACATCGCCTATGAGTTCAAGGATGGCAGCGTAGCCTACGATGACATCCCCGATCCGTTGCCCTTCGACATCAATGCCCCGGTCATCGAGATTCCGGAGGAGTTCTTTGGCGTGTGGTACATGGATTGCATGGATGACCCGAAGAAATACGACGGCAAGACGGTGAAATACCTGGCCCAGGTCTGCCAGACCCCGCAGGCCGGCAAGGGTGCCTTTGTGCCCGGCCGCTTCGCCATGACCTGCTGCGTGCAGGACATCCAGTTCGTCGGCATGCCCTGCAAATACGACGACTATAAGTCGCTGGAGCAGCGCAGCTGGATCACCATTACCGCTAAAATCAACGTGAAGTACCACCCCATCTACAAGGGCCAGACCCCTGATTCCACCGGCCCGGTGCTGACCGCCCTGTCTGTGGAGCCTGCCGAAAAGCCCGCCCAAGACGTGGTCATGTTCAGCTGATTACCTTTACGTTATAATAAGTTTTACCCCCTGCCTGCGCAGAAACGCGTCCGGCAGGGGGATTTTTGTTGTATATAAAATGTTGCAGGGCTGGTGTTTTACGTCAAGTTATGCTGTACTAACCTTGACGTGGCAACCTTGAGGAGGGTTCGTATGAATGTACTGGTCAAAGAGTGTATTTTAGGCGCCATTTTGCTGATCATGGGCGTGTTTGACCGCCTGTACATTGATTGGCACTGGATGATCCACGCTTTAGTGCGGCCCACCCAGTGCCAATCAATGGGCGCCGAGGTGGGCATTGAGCTGTACCGGCAACTGCTGGATAACGGTGTGGCAGTTGACCACTGCCTGTTTGACGGTGCACCGTGTATTAGCCTGCGGGAGCCTTTTGCTCGGCACTGTCATAAATCATTCATAATCTATACAATTCATCCCCGGTGATAAAAAACTTATCACTGGGGATTTTTTGCTGATTGTAAGCAGGGCACCCGCGGGCTATACTATAAGCATCCCAAGCAACAACACCCCAAAAACAACGTAAGCATGAAACCTAAGGAGGTTTTTGTATGTATTATTCCAGCGGTAATTATGAAGCTTTTGCTACCCCCAAAAAGCCAGAAGGCGTCGACGCCAAGTCCGCCTATCTGATCGGCAGCGGCCTGGCTGCACTGTCTGCCGCCTGCTTCCTGGTGCGTGACGGCCAGATGAAGGGTGAGCATGTCCACATTCTGGAAAAAGACCCCATCCCCGGCGGTGCCTGCGATGGCTATAAGTATCAGGACATCGGCTACGTCATGCGCGGCGGCCGTGAAATGGACAACCATTTTGAGTGCATGTGGGACCTGTTCCGCTCCATCCCCTCCATCGAGGACGAGAACCACACCGTGCTGGACGAGTACTACTGGCTGAACAAGGACGACCCCAACTACAGCCTCTGCCGTGCCACCGTCAACCGCGGCCAGGATGCCCACACCGACGGCAAGTTCGGCCTGTCTGACAAGGGCGCTATGGAGATCCTGCAGCTGTTCATGACCCCGGACGAGAAGCTGTACGATAAAAAGATCACCGACTTCTTCGACGATGAGGTGCTGAACACCAATTTCTGGATGTACTGGCGCACGATGTTCGCCTTCGAGAACTGGCACAGCGCCCTGGAGATGAAGCGCTACCTGCAGCGTTATATCCACCATATCGGCGGTCTGCCTGATTTCACAGCCCTGCGCTTTACCCGCTACAATCAGTACGAGTCGATGATCCTGCCCATGGTCAAGTACCTGGAAAGCTTCGGCGTGCAGTTCCACTACAACACCAAGGTCGTCAACGTGGCCTTTGACTGCGCCGGCGGCAAAAAGCAGGCTACCCGCATCGACATCCTGCGCGATGGCCTGGAAGACTGCATCGACCTGACCGAAAATGACCTCGTCTTCATCACCAACGGCGGCTGTGTTGAAAACTCCACCATTGGCAGCCAGAACACCGCAGCCCCCTATCGCCCCGAGATCAAGGAAGGCGGCGGCTGGGACCTGTGGCGCAAGATCGCAGCCCAGGACCCCAGCTTCGGCCATCCGGATAAGTTCTGCTATGACCCGGAACTCTCCAACTGGATGAGCGCCACCGTTACCACGCTGGACCAGAAGATCGTGCCCTATATCAAAAAGATCTGCAAGCGCGATCCGTTCAGCGGCAAGGTCGTCACCGGCGGCATCGTCACCGTGCAGGATTCCAGCTGGCTGCTCAGCTGGACGCTGAACCGTCAGCAGCAGTTCCGCGATCAGCCCAAGGACCAGCTCTGTGTCTGGGTCTACGGCCTGTTCAGCGATAAGCCGGGCGACTTCGTCAAGAAGCCGATGCGTGAGTGCACCGGCAAGGAGATCTGCATGGAGTGGCTGTACCACATCGGTGTGCCCGCCGACCAGATCGAGGAGCTGGCGACCAACAGCGCCAACACCGTGCCCTGCATGATGCCGTATATCGACGCCTTCTTTATGCCGCGCGCTGCGGGCGACCGCCCCGATGTCGTGCCCGAGGGCGCTGTGAACTTCGCCTTCCTGGGCCAGTTCGCAGAGACCGAGCGCGACACCATCTTTACCACTGAGTATTCCATCCGCACCGGCATGGAGGCTGTTTACACCCTGCTGAACGTCGACCGCGGCGTGCCCGAAGTCTGGGGCAGCGTGTATGACATCCGCTGCCTGCTGGATGCCACCGTGAAACTGCGCGACGGCAAAAAGATCACCGACATGGAGATGCCGCTGGTAGGCAAGCTGGCCCTGAAAGAGGCCCTGAAAAAGATCGAGGGCACCGAAGTGGAAAAGCTGCTGAAAGAGTATAATGTGATTTAAGCCCCTTATAAAAGGAACAAGGCCCTGCCGAAAGGCAGGGCCTTGTTGTTTGTGATGTTAACCGCGCGCGGCGATGCACTCGATCTCCACCAGAGCATTCTTGGGCAGGGCGGCGATCTGCACGCAGCTGCGGGCGGGATACTCGTGGAAATACTGGGCATAGATCTCGTTCACGGTGCCAAAGTCGCCCAGGTCCTGCACAAAGACCGTGGTCTTGACAACGTTATCGAGCGTCAGTCCGGCCTCGGCCAGTACAGCCTGCAAGTTCTTCAGGGACTGGTGGGTCTGTGCGACCACGCCCTCGGGCAGAACGCCGGTGGCGGGATCCAGGCCCAGCTGGCCGCTGCAGTAAACGGTGCTGCCGGTGTCTACGGCCTGCACATAAGGGCCGAGAGCAGCGGGGGCTTTATCGGATACGATACGCTTCATACAAAACAACTCCCTCTCATAATAAGATGGCCTTATTGTACGCGCGTTTGGACAAAATGTAAAGATGTTTTATTTGGAATTTTATAAAGGCTCCCCTTGAGGGGAGCTCCCGCGCAGCGGGTGAGGGGTGGCCCTTGGGGCGCAGACAGCCTCTCAGCCACCCTTCAGTCACCTTCGGTGACAGCTCCCCTCAAGGGGAGCCATTTAACTGTATTATTGCTTTTTGCGCTGGACGGCTTTCATCACCACCATCACGGCGGCAAATACCACGCCGGCAACGGCCCAGATGAACCAGCTGTACTGCGGTTGGCCGTTGCCATAGGGGCCGAAGGTGTAGAACAGGAAGATGGCCACGACCACCAGCCAGTACGCCGCCGATACCGCGCGGATGACACCCTTGCGGGCTTTGGCGTCGCGGGTAAAGTCGCCCACCTCCAACAGCTGGTCCATGGCATCCTGGATGGTGCCCACCCGCACAAAGGCGTAGACGCCGCAGGCCACCAAAACCAGCAGCAGGCAGACCGAAGCTGCATCAAAAATATCGGTGTCAACGAACATCATGGCGGCGAACAGCGGCACAGCGGCCAGGATGCACAGTACAGTGCCCAGGGTGTTGGCGCTGTTGTACCGGGCGGCAAAAGCATCCCGCCGTTCCTGCACCAGACCGGTCACGCCGTACTCGGTGTCGATGGGCTCTTTTTCCAGAAATTCGTAAGGTTTAACGGCCGCGCCGCACTGCATAAAAAGAACGACAGCTACAGCAATAAGCACCAGCAGGATGGTCAGCCCAAGGCCGGCGGAAGCTCCCTCGCTGAGGGGGAACAGGCTGTAGGTTGATAGTGCGCCGAGGAAGATCAGCGGGACAGGGCTTACAATACACAGCGCCGTGGCCAGCGCCATTTTGGGCGCGTTGGCTTGCGCTTTGGCCAGGCAGTCGTTGGCCTGGGCCAGCGTGACCTTGCGCAGGGCAGGGGTGTCATCCTCGGCGGTATATTCCGGCTCGCCCTGTTCCTCTTTTAATAAGTAGTCGGTGGTCACACCGAACAGACGGGCTAACTGCAAAATTTTGTCGATGTCGGGTACCGATTGGGCGCCCTCCCACTTGGAGACCGATTGCCGGGTCACGCCCAGCTTTTCAGCCAATTCCTCCTGGGACCAGCCCGCTTTCTTGCGTAAGGTAATGAGTTTGTCAGCAAAGATCATGGGGAACCTCCTCTTGGTTGTTCGTGGTTGTTTTACTGTCTGCACTCTACCATTTTTCCAGGTTGCGGGGCAAGAAAGTGGAGCTGGAAGTTTGTCAATGGGCAGTTGCAACTGCGATGTATCGTAAATTATTTTCTGCGCGGCAGCGCCAGGGCCGAAAGCAGCACCAACCCGCCCAAAGCGCAAAGTCCCGCCCCGGCCAGCCCGGTCACATCGGCGATCAGCCCGATCAGCGGGCTGGCGGGGATCATCAGCACACTGTAAGCCATGCTGTCAACGCTGATCAGCGTGGCCCGGCGGTCGCTGGGGATGGCATCATTGAACCGCTGCATCGCGTGCAGGAACCACACGCTCAACGATGCCTGCACCAGCATCGGCCCCACCAGGCAGCCCCAGGCAGGCCCGGCCCCGGCCAACAGCACACCACCGCCGCAGACCAGGGCACACAGTCGGTACAGCGGGCGCAATTTCCCGGGATGCAGCCGCCGCGCCAGCGCTGTGCCCGCCATGGCGGCGGCCGAGGCCAGCAGGGGAGAGACGAACAGCCAGGAGGCATCCCACCCCAGCGTGACCAGCCGCTGCTGTACAAACATCGTGGTCAGATAGCTGGGCAGCGAGATGATGGCATCCGCAGTGATCAGCCGCACCGCCAGCGGTGTAGTGCGCAGCACGGCGGCACTATCTGTGATATGGACGCGCAGCCGGGCGGCTATATCCGCAAAGGGATTCTGCTGCCGCGCAGCTTGGGCTTCGGTCACCAGAGGCTCCTGCAAAGTCAGCGCCGCCAGCAGCGAGCAAAAGCAGATCGCTGCATTGGCCAGGTAAAACCCGGCAAATTGCAGCACGTCGGAGAGTAAACTTGCCAGCGACCCCAGCGCTGTGGCCAGCTTTTGCAAAACCGAGATTTTTGCGTCAGCCTGCAAATATTCGTTTTCCCGCCCGGCAGTTTTCAGGCTGTCATAGGTCAGGGCCTCCAGCGTGCCGGAGATCATCGTGTAGGCCAGCGCTTTCAGTGCCATGGCGGCGCATACAGCGGCCAGATTGGGAGAAAACGCCATCGTTACATCGGAGAAGATCTCAAACACAGCGCTGACGGCCAGATTCCGCCGCCGCCCCAGCAGGTCAGCGGCCACGCCGCTGGGTACCTCGCACAGCAGACTGGTGAGGTGGAAAACAGCTTCGGCCAGACCGATCTGCGCCAGCGTAAAGCCACGGGCAGCCAGCAGCGCCACCCAGACGGCATCGGTCAGCCGCAGGCAGGAGGTAAACGAGTACACGCGCACCGCGCGCAATTGCTTTGGTAAATTCATCGGGAACACCCTTTCTTTGTACAGATAAGAAACAGGCACCCAAAAATAAACGGCCCCACAGCAAAGCTGCAGGGCCGAAAATTACACTTCAACCTTGCTTTGCCGGGATGTTCAATTTAAAAATGGGCACACTTCTAACTCTGATAGCTTAAGGGTTTCCTTTTTTCTGAAAAAGAACACCAAAGCGCCAGCGCATGGGTGCGCCCTCCTTCCCGGTAAAGTATAGGGTAACTATACCACGTCCGGTGTGCTTCGTCAAGTACTGCTTGACGCATCCGCCCTTTCGTGGTAAAGTGGGAATAATTTACGAAGCACAGGTGAAAATGTGGAAAACTTCAAAAAAATCACAAAACAGCAGTCCCCTGCGCGCACCATCGCCTTTGGCTTTGCGGTGCTCATCTTCATCGGCGCGGCGCTGCTCTCGCTGCCCATCGCGGTGCGCGGGGCCGGGCGGCTGCCGGGGCTGGACGCTCTGTTTACCGCCACCAGCGCTGTCTGCGTGACCGGGCTGGTCACAGTCGACCCCGGTGATACCTTTACGCTGTTCGGCCAGGCCGTGCTGGCAGTGCTGATGCAGCTGGGCGGGCTTGGCATTTCCTCGGTCAGCATGGGGCTGGCCATTGCGGCGGGGCGGCGCATCAGCTTTCGCGGCCGCAGCCTGGTGCGCGAGGCCCTCAACGTGGAAAGTTTCGAGGGCATGGTCAAGCTCGTGCGGGCCATTATGGCCATGACTCTGCTGGTGGAGGGTATCGGCGCGGTAGCCAGCTACCCGGTGTTTGCCCGGGACTATTCGCCGCTGCATGCCGCCTGGATCAGCGTGTTCCACGCGATCGCTTCCTTTAATAATGCAGGGTTCGATGTGCTGGGCGGCGGCCACAGCCTGATCCCCTACTGCAATAACCTTTGGCTGAACCTTGTCACCGATGGGATGATCGTCCTGGGCGGCATCGGCTTTATGGTCGTGCTGGACGTGCTGCGCTGCCGCGGGCGCTTCCGCAAGCTGACGCTGCACAGCAAGGTGGTGCTTTCCACCACGGCCGTGCTGATTTTGGGCGGTGCGATGCTGCTTTGGCTGACCGAGCCGATCAGCTTTCTGGCGGCGCTGTTCCAAAGCATCACCACCCGCACGGCGGGCTTTTCCACCATCGATATTGGTGCCATGACCAATGCCGGGCTGCTGGTGATAATGATCTTAATGTTCATCGGCGCGTCGCCTGGGTCTACGGGCGGCGGCATCAAGACCACCACCTTTTTTGTGCTGATGCAGGAGGTGCGCATCATCTTCTCCAAACGCAGATTGGGTGCGTTCAGGCGCCGCCTGCCGGAGGAAAGCCTGGCCAAAGCCGCTACCATCACGCTGCTGGGCACCATCGTGGTGTTTGTGGGCACCTTCATGCTGTGCGTGCTGGAGCCGCAGCACAGTTTTGTGCAGCTGCTGTTTGAGCAGATCTCGGCCTACAGCACGGCGGGCCTGTCGATGGGCATCACCTCCAGCCTGCATGCCGCCAGCAAAGCGGTGCTGATCGCCACGATGTTCATTGGCCGCGTGGGTGCGTTCACGCTGCTGTCCCTCTGGGTCTCCCGCCCGGAGCCCAGCGCCAAATATACCGAAGAAGCCATTACGATAGGGTGATATACCCCGAGAGGCCCCCTCTGCGAGGGGGCTCCCGCGAAGCGGGTGGGGAGAGACTTTACCCAAAGTGCAACGATGGTGATGTCTCTCCCTCCGTCTGCGCTGTCGCGCAGACACCTCCCTCGCAGAGGGAGGCAGAAAGGAATGATTAGATGAAAAAACAACTGAAAACCGACCTTTACGGTGTGATCGGCCTGGGACGGTTCGGCACGGCACTGGTGCAGACGCTGGCCGAAGCGGGCAAAGAGGTCATCGCCATTGATAAAAACGAGGAGAAGGTCAAGGCGGTGCGCCGCTATACCGACTACGCTTTCGTGGTGGATAACCTGAGCGAGGACGCCTTAAAGGAGACCGGCATGCAGAACTGCGGCACGGTTACGGTGTGCATCGGGGAGCAGGTGGACATCAGCATCCTGACCACGATGCTGGTCATCAAACTGGGTGTGCCCCAGGTCATTGCCAAAGCCGCCAGCGAGGTGCACGGCGAGGTGCTCAAGCGCCTGGGTGCCACGGTGGTTTACCCGGAGGCCGACATGGCCGTGCGCATCGGCAAGCGGCTGATCTCGGGCAATCTTTTGGATTACATCGCTCTGGATGACGGCGTCGAGGTGCGCCGCATCGCCGTGGGCGGCAAGCTGCTGGGCCGCACCATCCGCGAACTGGATGTGCGCAAGGTTTACGGCATCAACATCATCGCCGTTGAGCGCGACCACCGCACCGATGTGGAGTTTTCCGCGGATTATCGCTTTGAAGAAGGGGATACCGTATCGGTAGTAGGCAAGGTGGAAAAGATCGGCCGCTTTGAGCGGGCAATACAGGAATAAAAAGGCAAAAAGGCCCCCTCTGAGAGGGGGCTCCCGCGAAACGGGTGGGGGAGAGACTTTACGTTGGCAGAAGTTTCAGGCTATTGCAAGGTTCTCTCCCTCAGTCAGCTTCGCTGACAGCTCCCTCCCAGAGGGAGCCTTTTTATGTTGCAATTAAATACTTAGTTCGTGGTACACCGTTCCATCCAGTTCTTTCCACAAAAATTTTCTGCCCTCCAGCGTCAGGTAGCTGTGGGGGCTGTTTTCTTTGGGGAGGGAGACCGAGCCGGGGTTGAGGTAGAGGTTTCCCTCGCCAAACGCCTGCCAGGCGGGCACATGGGTGTGGCCGTGCAGCAAAATGTCGCCGGGCTGCAGCGGCGGCAGGTGGGCAGTGTTGTACACATGGCCGTGGGTGGCGTAAATCAGCCGCTCGCCCTCGGTCAGCACCGCATAATCTGCCATGATGGGAAAGTCCAGCACCATCTGGTCTACCTCGCCGTCGCAGTTGCCGCGCACGCAGAAGATGCGGTCCTTGCGCTCGTTCAGCATCGCCAGCACCTCTTTGGGGGCGTAGCCTTCGGGCAGGTCGTTGCGGGGGCCGTGGTACAAAATGTCACCCAGTAAAAATAAGCGCGGGGCACCCTCGCGGTCCCAGGCGTCCAACAACTGGCGGGTATAGTAAGCGGATCCGTGCAGGTCCGATGCGATCATCAGTTTCATAAACATCACCTCGTAATTTTATTGTACAGGCTCTTTATAAGAATTGCAAGCCGTGGCTAACCATGTTATAATGCCAAGGAAAGGATGATGATTTTAATGGAAAAGATTCATGCTGAACGTATCGCCCGGGTGCGCACCGCGCTGGAAAGCTGCGGTCTGACCCAGATGATCGTATGTGACCCCAAGAGCGTGTGGTACCTGACCGGCGTAGCCGTGGAACCCTACGAGCGCCTGCTGGCCCTCTACCTGCCGGTAGCAGGCGAACCCACGCTTTTTTTGAATAAGTTGTTCAACGTGCCCAACCCGCCGTGCCAGGCTATCTGGCATACCGACACCGACGCGCCTGTTGAGCAAATTGCCGCCGTGGTGGATGCCGGCAAGCCGCTGGGCATCGATAAGGAGTGGCCCGCCAAGTTCCTGATCCCGCTGATGGAAGCCCACCCCGCTATGCCGGTAAAACTGGCCAGCGATTGCGTGGATAACTGCCGCGCCTGCAAGGATGAGGCCGAGCAGGAACTTATGCGCACGGCCTCCCACATCAACGACCTGGTCAACGAGGAAGCCAAGCACTACGTCAAGGCCGGCATGACCGAGCGCCAGGTGGCCGAGTTCATCGACGCCCGGTTCCGCGCCCATGGCTGCGAAGGCCCCAGCTTTACCACCATCGTATCCTTCGGCGCCAACGCCGCCGACCCCCACCACGAGCCGGATGACACCGTGCTGAAAGAGGGCGACTGCGTGCTGTTTGATATGGGCTGTGTGAAGGACCGCTATTGCAGCGACATGACCCGCACCTGGTTCTGCGGCCAGCCCACCGAGAAGCAGGCCGCCGTGCACGATCTGGTGCGCCGCGCCAACGAAGCCGCCGAGGCCCTTATCAAGCCGGGCGTAAAGCTGTGCGACCTGGATGCCGCCGCCCGTGACCTCATCACCGAGGCCGGTTACGGCGAGTATTTCAACCATCGTCTGGGCCACTTCATCGGCCAGACCGACCACGAGAAGGGCGATGTCAGCAGCGCCAACCGGACCGAGGTGCGCCCGGGCATGATCTTCTCCATCGAGCCGGGCGTTTACCTGCCGGGAGAGTTCGGCGTGCGTGTGGAGGACCTGGTCCTTGTCACCGAGACCGGCTGCGAAGTGCTGAACCACAACGATAAGCATTGGGATGTGGTTGGGCTGTAAGTTTTAAACGGCCCCCTCTGCGAGGGGGCTCCGCGAAGCGGTGGGGGAGAGACAAAAAATTAGCAGCAACTAAAGGGAAAGTCTCTCCCTCAGTCTGCGCTGACGCGCAGCCAGCGCTCCCCCTCTGGCGCGCTGCGCCACCTCCCCCGTATCGGGGGAGTCTGTCTCGCAGAGGGAGCCATTCTATAAAGTAGGAGCAAACCATGAAAATACCTGCAAAAGGCTTTACCCACGGGGGCAAATTCCACGCGGATGACGTGTTCTCCACCGCACTGCTGCAAATTGTGCGGCCGGACATCCAGGTCACGCGCGGCTTTGTGGTGCCCAATGATTTCGACGGCATCGTCTATGATGTCGGCGGCGGCATGTTCGACCACCACCAGGAGCCCCGCGAGACCCGCCCCAACGGCGTGCCCTACGCGGCGTTCGGCCTGCTGTGGCAGGTGCTGGGCGCCCAGCTGGTGGGCGAGCATCAGGCCCGCCTGCTGGACGAAAACTTCATCCAGCCGTTGGATCTGAACGATAACACCGGCGAGCAGAACTCTCTGGCTGACGCCATCGGCAGCTTCAACCCGCTGTGGGACTCGAAGGATGACCCGGACGAGTGCTTCTGGCGCGCCGTGCCGGTGGCCAAAAAGATTTTGGAAAACGAGATCGCCGCCGCCAACGCTGTCAACCGCGCCGACGACACCGTGCGCCGCGCCTATGCCAACATGAAGGACGGCATCGTGGTGCTGCCCGCCTACATGCCCTGGAAAAACGGCCTGTACAAGACCGATGCGCTGTTTGTGGTCTACCCCAGCCAGCGCGGCGGCTACAGTGCCCAGTGTGTGACCGACCACCGCACAAAACGCAGCAAACAGCCGTTCCCGCCCGCGTGGGCCGGTAAACCGGAAGCCCAGCTGCGCCAGATCAGCGGCCTGGGGCTGCGGTTCTGCCACCCCAGCCGGTTCTTGATTACGGCGGACGATAAAGAGACGGCCATCGAGGCCTGCCGCCGCACCCTGCGCGCCGCGGGCCGCAAGGTGAGCGAATGAGCGGGAAAAGCCTGCGGGGCCCGGCCCCCAGCCTGGCAGATGCCTGCCAGCCTGCCCCCGAAACCGCCTGGGTCTATCTGCTGCGCTGCCCGGACGGCAGCCTGTACGGCGGCTGGACCAACGACTTGGCCCGCCGCTTAAAGGCCCACCGCACCGGCAAGGGCGGGGCCAAGTACACCAAAAGCCACGGCGGCCCGGCCGTGCGCCTTGCCTATGCCGAGCGCTGCGCTGACAAAAGCGCGGCCTTAAAGCGCGAAGCCGCCATCAAAAAACTGCCCAAGGCTGAAAAAGAAGCCCTGGCGGCAAAGTGGGCGGCGGACAACCGTATCACCATCCGCATGGCTACCCCGGCGGACGGCGCGGCGGTGGCCGAGCTGTACAACTGGTACGTGCTGCATGGCACCCAGACTTTCCAGTACCGGCTTTCCACGGCCGAGGAGTACGCCGCCAACATTGCGGGTGTGCTGGAAAAAGCACCGTTTCTGGTGGCCATCACCCCGGACGGCCGCTTGCAGGGCTTTGCCTGCGCCCACCCCTGGCACAGCCGCGAGGCCTATGCCTGGAATGTGGAGGCTACCATTTATTGCGCGCCGGATTGCATCGGCCAGGGGTTGGGCAAGCGCCTGTACACCGCCCTGCTGGAGCTGCTGCGGATGCAGGGCTACTATAACGCCTTTGCCATCGTGACCGGCGAGAACAAGGCGAGCCACGAATTCCACAAACGGATGGGCTTTACCAAAAGTTTTGTGGAAAAGCACAGCGGCTACAAGTTTGGCCGCTGGCTGGATGTGGTGTACTGGCAGTACCCGCTGCGCACCGGAGATGCCCCGCCGGAGCCGGTACGCTACCGGCTGACGGAGGCCGAGGTGGTTTCAATTCTGGAAAAAGTTAATTTATAACAAAACAAACCGACAAAGCGCCTTTTCTGTATAACAGAAAGGCGCTGTTTTTTGTGCAGTACAGAAAAGTTATCTTAATCATTAAAAATATTGGCCGATAAAGATTGACAAAATTTAGCGGGGAGGGGTATATATACTTATATCTGGTATTTTATAGGTTTATTATATAAATGCCAAAAGAAGAAGGAAATAAAGAATCAGAGAAGAGGTAACCAAGCATGCACTTGAATGGAATTGCAAAGCGCATTACAGCGCTTGCCCTGGGCGCGGCACTGCTTAC
>ERZ1026874.841-NODE-841-length-17849-cov-27.540238_pt1 | contig 17849 bp, 9 predicted proteins | sample MGYA00380167_ERZ1026874 | MGnify/ENA primary metagenome ERZ1026874 (study PRJEB33269, sample SAMEA4719803) | human gut metagenome | biome: human-associated habitat; feature: organic feature; material: feces | place: Cameroon | collected 2013-10 ...
TATTTAGGATATCACTTTCAGAACTCTTTGTCAACAACTTTTTTGATTTATTTTTCAATCATTTCATTGATTTTTAAATCTTCCAGTTTCCTTCCGATCAAGAATGTCCCGCCTCCGCGTCTTCTTTATCTTCCGTTCCTCTGTTGTTTTCTTTGCTGTTCCTCAGCGACGAAAGTTATCTTATCACAGCTGTTTTTAATTGTCAATGTTTTTTATATATTTCATGTAATTCAGACTATTCTGACAATTTATGTAAACAGAGAAACTACACCGCCTTTCCCACAGCCAATGGCAGGTATAAGCGGCATACCTTGTGAAATCCATTATTTTTCTGTATAATCAATCTCATCTATTTATTTCACTTATAAAGGCACAGGAGACACAATATGTTTCATTATTATATGTTCAACAAACCTTTTGGCTGCGTCACTGCCCGCCGTGATAGCCTTTACCCAACCGTTATGGACTATTTTTCAGAGTTAAACAATGATAATTTAAATCCGGTTGGGCGATTAGACCGAGAAACCACAGGACTCCTCCTCATTACAGATGACGGAGTTTTCAACCAGAAACTTACGCACCCTTCTTATCATAAAAAGAAGACCTATCATTTTACAGTTCTCGGTGATTTAACCGAGGATCGGTGCCAACAATTAGAAAAAGGAATCCTCTTAAAAGGATCCCCTGTTCTTACTTCTCCTGCGAAACTAAAAGTATTTCGTCAGGATATTCTTTCTAATATAATAGATACTTTGCATCCGGAAGTACAAAATGCCGTATGTAATAACCTCCCAACTCATCCGGTCACTTACGGAGAGATCACAATCAGTGAAGGGCGTAAGCGTCAGATTCGCCGCATGATGAAAGCGGTTCACTGCTGCGTAATTGAATTGAAACGCATTTCTATAGAAGATATTATTCTCGATGAGACACTTTCTCCCGGAGAATGGAAAGAGATTTTTCCACTATAACAGGAAAAATCTCTTTTTTATCTTCGTATATCATTTAAATCCAATTATAATCTCCACCGGTAATTGCCAGACTCAGAAGTGAATCCATCTTCTCAACTTCCTCTTCTCCTGTAATCTTCTCCACCAACACAGCTGTATCCTCCGCTGCTTCCAAAGTTTCATCCGGTCCAATTTCATAGTCAATATCCATCCCACAATCCGGACAAGGAATTGTATTCATTGTCTGCAGTGATAAAAATCGACTTCCACATTTTTTACATTCATAATATCCGCACTCTTTTGTGCCATCTGGTACATAATACATATTTTTCTACCTCACTCTCTTTACAAGTATTTTTATCTTATCACTCACAAAAGAAGACCGCAAGCAACTTATTTCGTTGCGCAACCTTATCTCTTCCTAAGATTTGTAATCAAAAACCGATTGGTTTTTCTTGACAAACTCAACTTTTTTATGCTATATCTACTATAACTCTTTGCACTGCATATAAATCTACAGTACAAACTGAGCAGACCGTGATATCATATCATGGAGTCGGGTCGCAGATGCGACAGTGGAATCTTTCATCCGCGGGACAGTAGTTGCTAATACTGATTCGTGGGTGTTTTTATTTTAAAACAATTCTTTTATTTCCCCACATATATTTAGTGCCATAGAGCTATCTTTTAATTGTTTTATTAAATTGGAGGTAACACATATGGAAAACAGCACAATGAAAACCGGAAATCCCATCGCAAATGAAGAAGATTTCCAAAAAGTAGCCAACAAAGTCTCTACTATCACGATTATCGGAAACATCGCACTATCTCTGCTCAAACTTTTTGCCGGAATTGTTGCGCATTCCAATGCGATGATCAGCGATGCTATTCATTCCGCATCAGATGTATTCAGTACATTTGTAGTTATTATCGGAATCAGACTTGCATCAAAAAAACCGGACAAAGAACATCCCTATGGACATGAACGCCTAGAGTGTGTAGCTGCAATTGTCCTTGCAATCGTTCTTCTTATCACAGGCCTTGGAATCGGAATCGAAGCATTCAAAACGATATTGCAGGGAAATTCTGACAACATACAAACACCAGGTATCTTAGCACTGATTGCCGCCATAATTTCAATTGCAAGTAAAGAGGCAATGTACTGGTACACCAGATATCATGCCAAGAGAATCGATTCCAGTGCACTAATGGCAGATGCCTGGCACCATCGTTCCGATGCATTTTCTTCCATCGGCGCATTGGTCGGAATCGCCGGTTCAAGACTTGGATTTCCAATCATGGACTCCATTGCCAGCTTAGTGATTTTTGTATTTATCGTAAAGGCTGCTTCCGATATTTTCAAAGATGCAATCGACAAAATGGTTGACCACTCCTGTGACGAAGAAATGGAGACTCAACTTCGCAACTGCGTAATGCACAATCCAAATGTTCATAAGATTGACGTACTTCGAACTCGAATTTTTGGAAATAAAATCTATGTTGATGTTGAAATTGCTCTGGATGGCTCCATCACACTTCAGGATGCACATGATGTGGCCGAAAAAGTGCATAACGATATCGAAAAGACTTTTCCTAAAGTAAAGCATATCATGGTTCATGTAAATCCTGCAAAATTATAAGTAACAAGCTTTCTCTTTCCATGAAGAAATCCCCGTCAACGACGAGGATTCCTTCATGTGGGCACAAAAAATCACCGTCCCCACAGCTCCTATGTCTGTAAAAACAGTGATTTTTTTCAAATAAACATTATCATATATAATGGTAACGTAATTATTCCGTCTTCACTTACTCCTATATTCCCATCTACAAACTTATACCCCAAACAAATATCTTTATTTTTTCTCATAAGTGACTTCAACGAGTTGGCTCGTGTATTTCCACTCTTAACTTCTATAGGAACTACTTTCCCATCTTGCTGGATAATCACATCGATTTCCTTTTTCGATGTTTCGTTTTTATAAAAATATAACTGATACCCTTTTTTATAAAGAGCATCTGCTATTGCACATTCGAAGATACCCCCTTTTGAATTTCCTGATAAGGTATTTTCTACAATATGCTGCTTTAATGAGAAATCCTTCATTGCCATTAGAAGTGATAAATCTGTCGGATATGCCCTGAAGAAATCATCTCTTGCATAATCATCCAAATCAAATCTAATGTCGGTCACGCGTTTACATAAGTGTACCATATCTGCACGAAGCAGCCACTCAACGCTCGAGAAAAATTTCTGTGCCCTGCCGCCATGCTCAACTTCTTTATATTGAAATTTATGGTTTTCTTTATCCAATAGCTGCTTTGCAAGAGAAAGATAACATTTCTCTGCTTTTACCTTTTCTTCCGCAGTTGCATAGTGTGCAATATCATACTGATATCCCTGTAAAAGATTCCTTTGTATCCGGTCAACTTCCCTGAAATCTTTTGTATCTATATATTTCTGCACCGCTTCCGGCATGCCGCCTATTGCAATATATTGTCTATAATAACTCATCATTTGAGAATTGATTGCTCCTGGTATGACAGACCTTGATTCAAAATAATCCCTGAGTTTCTTTATCATATCGTCAGAAATTCCCATTCCCCAAAGAAACTCTTCAAAATCAATTCCGTACATTCTCAAATAATCAACATACCCTACCGGATAAGAAGATGCACGTTTATAGTCTATTCCAAGGAGTGATCCTGATACAATTACATCATATCTGTTATCTAAGGCCCAAAATTTGAGTGAAGTGATTGCTTCCTGGCACTCTTGAATTTCGTCCAGAAAAATCATCGTTTTCCCCGGAATGATCTTCTTTTCAGGAAATCGGAATCGCATAGCCATAACCATATTATCAACCGTAAGATCACCGGAAAAAATATCCATCGCCGAAGGCATCTGCTTAAAATTGATTTCCACAAATTCTTCATAATTCTCTTCTGCAAATCGTTCAATTATATACGTTTTTCCTGTTTGTCTGGCGCCTTGAACTACAAGACATTTTTTTTCCTTTGAATTAACCCATTTTTTAATAGCATCTGCCGCTTTTCTCTTTAACATAAGACACCTCAAATTAATAAATTGTATATCAACATTTTAGAAGCTATAAATGTAAGTCTGTCAACATTTTAGATTGTTATAACTGTATTATAATCAACATTTTGGAATATTATACCATCAAAGAAAATATATGAAAAGTCTGATTTATCTATATTTATTACATTACAAATTGCACACTGCATATAGCGGTATATTAACCATCCGTTCCCACTCCATGTACTTTAATGTTGAAAATCTTACTGCTTCTTCAGGATGATATTTATCGCAATATGCTTTTAAACTCTATACTCTGATATTCGTCTCAGCTTTCACTTCTATTTTTCCATTCTTTTAATCTTTGCATCGCAAACCTAAAAATTTAATCACCCGGACTTTCTAATAGTATATCACATTTTTTCTGGCCTCAAATGATTTTTGAAGACACAATAGAATACCAACTGGTGTCACCAGGGACAGAAAGAGCCGCCCGATTGGACGACTCTTTCTTATAAAAGTTATTTTGCTTATTTCACCTAGGCACCATTTCCATCCACATAGTATCCATCTACCCATTCGGAAGTAGCCATTTCGCCATTTCCTTTCACGTAGTAGATACCGGAGATCCATTTATTTGCCTGCATCTCTCCTGAACCATTCATGTAGTACCATTTATCTCCTACTTGTTTCCATCCAGTAGCCATTGCACCATTTCCGTTCAAATAATACCATCTCCAGGAATTTGAAAGCCAGCCACTAGCCATGCTTCCATATTATTTATAGACTCTTCTTTTACATATACTAAATATGATTAAGGATATTCCCATTAAGGAAAGCCACATAATTACATTCGTATCGTCTCCCGTTTTTACATTTGGAGTGCGACTGCTATTATCACCCGATGGTTCTTCTGAAACTGGTGGCGTATTCGTGGTAATTGGTGGTATCGATTCATTTTTAAATTTAGGTTCTGCCGTTACATTCCAAATTATCTGACCATCATAATTACCTGGAACTGTTATGATAAAAGGTTCGCTTTGATATACTTGATTGCCAATTTGTGTTTTTTGTGTCTGCACAAAAAGATACACTCCTTTTTCCAGATCTCTGTACATAACTTCTCCATCGGAGTTGGTCTTTCCGGACATTCCTTTGATGTTGTTATCCTGTACATATTTTTCCAGTTTTTTTGCAGCTTCTGCCTGAGCGGAAGAATCATCAAAATCAAATACGACTCCAGACTTTGCAAACTCACTCACTAATGCCCATGAATTATTTTTATATGTTCCAACCTGATACATCGTAAATTCAGTATTACTTAGCTTATATACCGTGGTCTCATCTTCAACAGTTGCTTTTAATAATATGCTTCCCCGATCATTAGCAGACACAGGTAACGGAATGAGGAGTAAAAACATACACATCACACTGGCCATACATATATATATTCGTTTGCGTTTAATTATTCTGCTCATGTTTTTTCTCCTTCCTGCGTTTATGAGATTTAATGCTCGCCCATATGATGATTAAAGCAACAATTCCACCAATCAATAGAATCAAATTAAATGGGATTGTACGCTGAAGGCCAACTTCCTCATCTATCTTCTGTGCCTCTTCATACGGAATTCTGGTGCCACGTACAAGCAGTCTGTGTGTATTAACTGCATAAGGAGTGCATGTGACCAGCGTTACATAATCCTTGCCTTTTTCAATTTGTAAAGCATCTGTATCTGATGGCAATACTGTAAGAATCTGATCTACCTGATAGGCAAATGTATGGTGAAGAACTTTAATATAAAATACATCTCCAACCTCCATCTTGTTTAGGTCAGTGAATATCTTGGCATTCGCAAGTCCCCGATGTCCGGATAATACCGCATGACAGCTTTCACCACCTACCGGAAGCGAGGTGTTTTTCAGGTGTCCTACCCCTGACTGCAGTACTTTTTCGGATGTTCCATGATAAACCGGAAGGACAACATCAAGCTTTGGAATATCAATATATCCCATCATTCCGGTATCATCAATTTTCAAAAGATTGTTATACACATCATCTTCTGTCTGGTTTTCATTGCTTTCTGAAAATGGATCTACTATGGAACCAATTCCGATCAGGCTTTCGTTATATTCCTGTGCTTGCTTGATCATTGCATTTTCCTGTTCTTCCGACAAATGAGAAACTTCCTGTTCATAATCTGTAGCAATCGTTGTGCTGTTCATCTGATTGATGTAATTGCTCACTACCGGATACAGGATTAAAGAAAATGCCATCAGATATCCGATTCCTCTTAGTATTTTTACTACTTTCTTCATAATACCTTTCACCTTTTCGTCTGTTTCTTCTGAAATACCCAGTCCACACTGGACATTTCAGAAAAAGCAGACATCCTCCCGGTACGATACCGGGAAGATGAACTGTCTTTTTATCCATTCTTAAACTTCAGAATGTCTTAGTTTTTTGCTTTCTTTTTGCCAAAAGCTTTGCTTGCTGTTAATGCACCGAAAAGAACGATACCAGCCAGTGTTACCATGAGGGCACCCTTGCTACCAGTAGATGGAAGCTGTGCGCCTGTCTTGTTTTCTACAGCTACTTCTGGAGAGTTATCTTTGTTTGTGATTGCAGTACCTGTTATTGGAGTTCCATTGTATGTGTAATCTACTTTATAGCTTGCAAGTTTTCCATCTTCGCCATAAGTTGCTTTAATCTCAATCTTGATGTCGCTGAGAAGTTTATTGTATCCTTCTGGTGCTTTTGTCTCTCTTAAGTAGTAAGTTCCGGCTTCAAGACCTTTTACAAGTACTTTTCCGTCGTTATCAGATACAATCTTTGCAGAAGTAAAGCCTGTTGCTTTAGCTTCCTCTGCTGTTGCCTGACGATATACGCCGTTTCCTTCGTCTACAATATTAATCTTAGCATTTGTATCTGCTGCATCACCTGCAGTGTTTGCCTTGTAAAGCTCAAATTCTGCATTTGCAAGTGCAGTCTTATCATCTTTATTATTCTGGTCTTTTAAATAATATTTATAAATTGTGAAATCAAAGGTATGTACATCTACAATGCTTGGCTCAGATGTGCCTGTTCCATTTGACTTCGGATCATTACTGTACTCAACGACCGCCTTGTTGGTATTTGGATTCATACCGATTACAGCATCTTTGTTTAAGGTTGCAGTATAAACAACTGTGATTGTCTCGCCTGTACGAGTCTTATATAAATTATAGAAATCATTAAAACTAATAGTTAATGTATGTGTTTCATCGCTATTTGCCTTATATGTCGGTAAATATGTATTTGCTCCTGTTTTACCTGCTTTAAGTTCTGTATCTCCAACCTTTACAGACAGAATTGCTTTTAAGTCTAGTCCTTTTGATAATGTATCGGTAAATTTAAAAGTATAAGAATTATATCCTGTCATATCCGGCACTTTAGAAGTCAACTGGTAAGTAACGGTATCACCGATTCCAAAATCTCCGGCTTTCTTTTCATCTGCTCCGCCATGTGGTGCAATTGCATCCTCAGAATCATTCTCGTCATCTTCACCTAAGACTCCCTGATGAATACCTTCCCAATTAGGATTAAGAATACCATTTACTGTGATTGAATTATTACCTGGTGTTTGTGTTGAAACAAGTTTCTTGTCTACTGTCGGGTAATTACTCTTCATGTTAATTGTAGCTGTCTCAGCTGTAATGCTAACTAAAGATGCTGCAGACGTATAAGTCTGATTTCCTGGTGCTGTGGAGGTATCTGTTGCTCCTTTTGGATAAACTAAATAGTATCCATATGCTAAATCAGAAACTACTGTAGAAGTTGCTGTTGTATTAACTGTTTTTGTTGCTGTAATATTGTTGCTTGAATCTAAAATCCATCCAAGCATATCTTTTGCAAATGTTTTAGCTGTTTCAGCATCTCCATTTGTTCCGACCTGTGTTTTAACATATTCATAAGCTTTTTCGCTTAATGCTTCTCCTGTTAATGCAGAAGCATCTGTTATTTTGCTCTGAAAGAATCCTTCATATGCACCGTTCAGTGTATATGCTACATTATCGCCGTTTTTTGTTGCTGTAAAAATCTGATACAGATCCAGAGTCTTTCCTGCTACTGTATTGTTAACTGTCAGTGTGCCTGTTGAAGCTTCTGCTGCAAATGCAGTCATGCTCATGGACAGTATCATGGTCATTGCCATCAGAACTGCCATAAATCTTGATACTAATTTCTTCATGTTCCTCTTCTCACTTTCTTTTGATTTTTTATTGGTTTGCTGGGGATTCTTTCAGCCTTTACGGTGGAAGCTCCCCACGCAGCCATATCTCCTTCATGACCCTGCTCCCCCTTTCCTACATCGCCTGTTTCCGTTTCCTTCTGCGTCCGGTATAAAGCAGGAACGCTAACAACAGGCCACCTGCTATGATAAACATCATAATGCCCTCGCCGCCGGTATCCGGAAGCAGTGCAAAATGCCGGTTGATAATCGTGAATGTAAATCCATCTTTAGAAGTTTCGATTGTAGTTGTATATCCTTTTATTTCCGTTTCCGTAACAGAATATTCATAATAATGCGGTTTTTCAGCATCATCTTTTATGTAGGCCGGAAGAGTTTCAACCACTTTCTGCCATGTAGATTTTGAGATATCACCTTTTATTTCATAGTTTTCATATCCCGGCACAACTTCTGTATGTTTTGTTCCTTCCGCATCCGTCCAGCTTCTGGAAATTGTAACCTTAATAGTGTCTGGTCTGATGTTGTCCATATTCCGGAAATCTTTCCATACCTTATTAATGGTCAGATTTATATATTCATCACATGGATCCTGTGCATCTGATGGTTCCGGTGATGTGCTGTCACCTGTATTGACTGTCGTTTTGGTATCTGACATCAGAACGGCTTTTGCATCTGATACATAAGCATTCAGATCTGCTGTTTCAGAAGAATCTTTTGTTGCCATAACTGCATTCTGCAAGGTGTTATACTCATCTACCTGCACTACATGTTTTACCGAGAAGATGCTCCATCCATTTTCCTGGCTGAACGTATCTGTCAGAAGTTTAGAATTCTTTTTGATCTCATCAAAAGTGATCGCCGGTTTTCGGTAGATACGATAATTGTTATTCTCACCTTCTACACCTGCTTTTGTATTAAAGTCATATGCAGAGTCCAGATCACTTTTTCCGCTGAATGGTCCCACCAGCTTAGATGTTCCACGGACCACGTCGCAGTAATACATGTTGTTATTTTTCAGCAGACCTTCGTCGTTGTAGCCAACAAAACCTCCGCTTCGTCCATCTGTTGCAGTACCATCTGCTTCATTTCCGGCACCGCCGGCATAGACATCGTATCCCGCACTGATTCCATATACATTGCTGTCTGTAATTTTTGTCCTGTTTGCCTTAATCAGATTGACACTGATATTGGACTTTACATCATTATCTTTCGTTATGATTCCATTCTTATCACATGGAAGCTTGATAGAAGAATCTCCAATCTTAATGATTGCAAAATCAGTCTGCTGGTCATTATCTGCCGACATTTTAGACAACCCTACGGAAATATCCAGTCCCAGAAGATTCACATGGAGAAGATTTCCTTCATACAGCGCATCAACCTTCACAATTCCAAGATTAATATGCAACAAGTCGGAATCCTGGATCTTATCCAAATACAATGCCCTTACAAGCTGATCCAGAACTACGAATAATGCGTCCACCACTGTGGAATCCAGTTTTACATCTGCAAGATAGGCAAAGCTTGTTCTTCCGGCAAAGCCACCAGCTGTTCCACCGGATTCTACCAGTTTCAGACTATTTTCCTGATTTTGATCATCTCCTGCATTGCATCCTGACATTCTGGCAAGATTTGCGTAGCCGATAAATCCTCCGGCGATCTGCTCCTTTCCGCCTTTACTCTGAACCGTATAACCACCAGGCACTCCTGTCACTCTACTGTCATCTATGTGGGAACCAAAAATATCCAGAACGCCGAGGGCACCGCCCAGAAGCTGTCCAAATTTATCTCCCAGCACATCCAGCTTCTCCATTTTTACAACTCCGCTTTTTCCGGAGTATCCTACAAAGCCACCTACGCTGTTCAGGCCTGTTACATAATTTAATCCTGTTACGCTGCTGTTTTTGACAGATCCATTTAACAGTGAACCACCAAATCCGCCAGCTGTTCCGCTGTATGTAACCTGATTATTCTGTCCTGCATCTGTTGCTGTGTTAGCACTGACGCCAAGCCCTGCATCTGGACTTCCTGTGACATTTCCGTAATATACATAGCTTCGGAACGCATCCAACACATCGGTTTTTCCAAGTTTTAAAAGATACTGTAATACCGAGGTCTCATTACCTGCACTAATGTTTGCGGCACCGGAAACATCCGCAATACCGAAGCATCCACCGGCATATTCACCGGCTACTACGGAACGGATCTTGTCTGCACGGATTCCGCTTCCCGGCGTATCCTTCTCGCCGAGGACCGCTCCGCAGAGACTTCCTGCAAATCCTCCTGCTGCTTTTGCGTACCCGGTATTGCTTCCATTTTGATAAGTTCCGTTTACAATCACGCCCCAGTCATCCCAGGCTGACACAGATGCACAACGAATAGTGGAAACAGTTGCATTCAAAACCTTAATCAGCTCTGCCGGAGCATTTACCATAAGAACATCCAGAAGCTTATTCAAAAGTCCCTGCTTTGTAGCTGTATCAATAGCTGCCACACTACCCGGATCTACTTTTCCGGCAAAACCGCCTACATAGGAAGTTCCATCTACACGCCTTAAATTTGTGATACTGCAGGAGGTAGTTTCATCTCCCCAGATCTGTCCACCGATCATCCTTCCCACATAGCCTCCGGCAAATCCAGCCAGGTCTTTGTCTGCAATACCGGTTGCTTTGATCCTTGCGCCGGAACGATATCCTTCCACATGTGACTGTTTTACAACCGACACAAAGGTTTTTAATGCTGCCAGACTGTCTGCACCTATAATCTTAAGGCCTGCCAGTGAAACGTCACCTGTGTTTGCCACAGAACCGGTAAGCATCTCACCTGCAAATCCACCGCTGCTTCTGAAGGCTTCCACTGACTGAAGATCTGTTGCAGTTCCATTTGTCACGGTACCGCCTTCCATACGGCCTACATAGCCTCCGGCAGAACCGCCCTGTGTTGCTTTACTTGCCAGAATGCTCCTTCCTGCTGTGACTGCGTATCCATATGCATACTGAGAAATGATCTCATTTAACTGTTCTTGATCATTGACTTCACCAAGTGCCTGTAATTTATTACCGTAACTTCCATAAGAACCGACAGCACCAACCCATTTGTTCCAGGTATCCGTATCCAGTCCACGAAGCGGTCCATAAACAGCTGTATTCTTTTCTGTCGGATACACTGCCTGAAGAAGCGTCAGCGGATTATCTAGTTTGATAAGACCAAATAAAACCTTCAGACTTCCTGTATCTGCAACATTCGCACACCGCATCAGTCCGGTATAACCTCCGGCATATTCCGTTCCATATACGGAACGTATACGATAGGCCGCACATTCCCTTGCGGTTCCTGTATATGCAGAGCCTTTCCAGTTATCCGTATTGTTTCCCCAGATCTGTCCACCGTAGTTGTAACCCGCATATCCTCCTGCAAGCCCACGGTAAATGCCATCATCGCTCTCGGCCTGTGCCCTCACAGCACCTCCACAAGGTACACAGGTTGTTTCGCTGTTTTTGATCACAGGAACAAATGCCTGTAAAACGCCAAGAAGATTATCTGCCTTGATCAGTCCTCCAAGAGCACTTAATCCATCTACCACATCTGCCGCACTCCCCGGCTCCATGGTTCCAACATATCCACCAGCACTTTCACGCCCTATGATATGTGCAAAATTATAAGAATTACTATTCTGAATCTGAACTCCAAGAAGTTCTCCTGCATATCCACCGGCTTTTCCGGTATCACCGTCTCCATCTGTTGCAAGAACATTAAATCCGCCTATCGCTCCGTAAACATCTGAACTGTCTATGATAGATGCAACTACGGTCAATGCTGATAACAGATTTGTAGCAGAAAGTACATGATCCAGAACGCTTGCACCTCCGATAGCCGCCGTACTTCCCATAGCAGCTTTCCCAATATAGCCGCCGGCATAACGATAACCACTTACCGCATATGCACTGTCGCTTCCGTAATAACTGCTACCATCTTCCTGCTGCAGATTGTTTGGCTCACTGACACCTGTATGCTGCAATTTATTTACATCGGAATTGCTGATCTGTACACCAGTTCCGCATCCGATAAAGCCTCCGGCACTTCCGGCATCCGCATCGTTGGTGCTGTCTTTTTCAAGAGTACCTGTAACGGTAACGATAAACCCTTTTTCTACAGAATTAACACTGGCATTACTGATCACCGGAACAAAAGCATTAACCAGGGAAAGTAATCCTGTCAGATCAACTACTTTTGTAAGAATTGATGACTTATCTCCAATCTTTGCAACCGCTCCGGCTTTTACCAGACCTCCGAAGCCTCCGGCATAACGAAGACCTTCTACTTTCAGAAGATTTTCTACTGCCGTTCCTTTTCCGGAATCAGCAGCATTTGATGAATTATCTACATGACCGCTTTGCATCTCTCCAACGAAGCCACCTGCATAGCCTTCTGCGTTTTCAAATTCCCTGTCAGCCGTAACAGTCAAACCATCTGCGGTACCAGCAACTTTGCAGTTTGTAATTTTGCTGGATGCAGCCTGCAGGACACTTGCCAGTTCCTTCAGACTCAGGATCTTTCCGAGGACGCTGTTCAGAAGATCTCCTGTGGCATCTCCCGCTTCCGCAGCACTTCCGGAACGCATGATCCCGATATAGCCACCGGCATGATACGGTGCTGTGACTTCTTTTACATTGGTCACATCAGAGTTCTTAACCGTGACTGCTTTTCCATTACCGATATATCCTCCGGCGTCTCCAAGGGCCACATCATCATTCTTTCCTGATGCTGTTACGATTAAGTTATCTCCCTCAATAGAAGAATCGGAAATCCTCGGATATGCCACATCCATGACACTGAGAAGCTGCGTTACATTTAAGAGACCCAGTAACTTAATAGAACCGGTCTGTGCCACATCACCAGGCATCAATCTTCCGGCAAAGCCTCCGGCATAGCTGATTCCCTTTATATAGGAAAGTCCGGTAATATTTGTTGTTGTAATCGCACCATTCTCGCCTTCGGTTGTTCCATCCTCACTATTCGTGTCTGCTTTGAATCCGGAATTGTTGTTTCCATAGTTGATATCTACTGCCTGTCCATCTCCCACAAAGCCGCCCGCCATATCAGCGGATACCTGAGGGTCAGAACCATTCGAAACATATGCAATAGAAGTATTATTGAACTCCGGCCTCAGGGCACTGACAACTCCAAGCAGATTCTCTAATTCAATTCCTGTCAGTTTTGATGTAGTGGAATCTCCAGCACTTAATGCATCTCCGGCTTTAGCAAAACCTGCAAAGCCTCCGGCTTTTCCTGATGTTGCAGATGCAGTAACAGTTTTCAGGTTGCTGATCTTAGTGTCCCTTGCTCGTCCACTAATGCATTCTCCAATAAAGCCACCACTATAACCTTTCTCATTGCCAGTAGACACACTATATCCTGACGAAACACCTGAAACAGTGCTGTCAACTGTAAACGTCTCAATCATCTGCCCTACAGAAAGAAGGCTGTCAATTTTCAAAAGCGGTAATCCAAGAAGTTTAATACCACCAACATTAGCAAGAGTACCACTTCCGAAATATCCGGCAAATCCTCCTGCACACTTTCCAGCCGTTACAGAATTCAGATTTGTGACGGATGTTTTCCTTACTTCTCCACCTGTTCCATAACCGATAGCACCTCCGGCACGACCATTCTCCTGATTTGACGCAGTAACTGTAAGTCCCAAAGAGCCTCCGTTTACGGAACAATCTTTACATTCAAAACGCATGTAGTCTGCTGCTGTAACTGTTCCACCAAGGACATCACCGACACTGGTCATTTTAGCGTAACCTAAGATTCCTCCGGCATTCTCTGTTGCTGAAACCTTCATAGAGGAAGCTGCATTGATCTGATTCACACGGTCTGCAAATTCGTAGGTAACGCCGGTCTTAGTAAGCACTCGCTGGAGGGCTTTTGTAGTTGACTTTGAATCGTCCGTAAGTTCTGAAGTATTGGAAATCTGGACAGCACCTGCATATCCCACAAGTCCACCGGCATTTTTACCGTTTGCTGTTACAGAAATGTTATCTCCTGCAATGGTGCATCCGCTTATAACAGAAGGTCGAAGTCCCACCAGGTTCAGAAGATCCATGTTGGTAAATTTACCATTTAACAACCCTGTAAGAAGATCCTTTACAATTACCAGAAGTCCCTGGCTTTCATCAATATCCGCTACATCACCAAGGGTTGCTATACCGGCAAATCCTCCGGTATAATCTTTTCCGGACACTGTACCCAAAGAAGAAATACTGCAGTCTACAGCGTAACTATTTCGCATTTCGCCAATAAATCCGCCTGCATAACCACTTTCCTTAGCGGAACTTCCCTGTGCGGATACGTTTACCGTTCCATCAATTCTACAGTTCAGCATAACTGTATTGACCGGAAAGTTCCCCATAAGTTCAATACCAAGGCTGCTTAATGCGCCTGCCACAACTGCATTCGCAGAACGTCCCACAAATCCACCAGAGCAATCATTTCCAGACACTGTGGCAGTGCCATCCACAGAACAGTTTTTCATCACTGCACCAATGGCTTCCCCAGCGAATCCACCGGTACTCTTCTGACCTGTAACAGAAGTGCCACCGCTTACAGAACAATTCTGGATACTTGGATTGACATAGCCTACCGGAATCAATTTGTCTACACTGAGCAATCCTCCCTTTAAAAGTACAGTTAACAAATCACCGACTCCAAGCAGCGGAATCAAATCCAGGATTTTTGTTAAAGTACCAACCAGACCTCCTAAGCCACTTGATACCAAATCATACTGTGTCATACCACTGACATAACCTGCGAAGCCACCGGTCCGGTCATTTACATTGGAAACTCCATGTAAATTTTCCACATTGCAGTTTTCAATCTGGATATTTCCTTTTACAACACCAGCAAATCCTCCTGTTGCCAGGGATTGTGGGTCCGGTTCCAATCCACTTAAATTTCCAAGCAAGAGCTTCAACACGTCTCCAATCAAACTAAAATTTTGTTTAACCTTTTGTGTTGTTGTAGAAACCGTCACATCAGAAAGGGTAATATTTTTCACAGTGATTGGATTTGGGGATATTGTCAGCGATGTAGAATATGATGTTGTCAAATTTCTGAAAAATCCGATACCATATTCTGCCTGGTCGTCCTGATTAACTGCTTTATCCTGTGAAATATTGATATGGCTGATGGTTATACTCTGACCTTCAACCATTCCCTTTCGGCCTTCCATGTTTCCCTGGTAATTATCAATAGGATCCCAATCATCATTTTCCCCATTGGAATTGGTTCCCTCTTTGGAAAGATCGATATCACGAAAGATTATGTAATTCGCATCCTTGCTATATTTATATCCGGTGCCTGCAATATTGGTATTGCTATGTTTTGACGTATCATAAGTAAGTACATAAGTTTTATTCTCATCAACTGTTATACTTTCCGAATCTATATCATCAGTAAAACCACTTTCATCCCCACTGCTTGTAAAGGCTTCTGCATCATCACTTCCTGTCTCAGCTGCTTCCTCGCTATCTGACGGAATCATATCAATCAAATCACTGTCATTTACAGTTTCATCTGCTTCAACGGATGCCGCTTCGGAATCACTGGCAGTACTTTCTGTTGCAGTTACTGTCATATCGGCTGACTCCTGAATCGTACTACTTACATACACATAACACTGTGTAGCTTTTGTACCAGCTATATCCCAAGATGGATTATCCAAATATTCTGTATCATTCAGCTTATGAGCACCGTTTTTATTAGCATACAATTCCTTTCCGGACCAATTATATGTATCATTAAACTTTACAATATCCGCATCACCCGGATAATACAGTTCCGTTTTGTATTCTGATGTATCCGCTGCCGGTTTCCAGTCTGTATATCCCCCCAGTAATCCCCCTTTTTTCTCTCTTGTTTCATACACCTTCCAGATGGGTTCTGTCACTTCCGTATCTGTTCCAATTGCCCGAAGCTGTGTTTCATTTCCAATCAGAATATAATTTTTATCACCAATCTTTTTTACCACCTGACCGAAATAATTTCTTCCTTCATAGTCGGACGGATATGCACTAGTAATATCCTGAGTTGTCTCCTCTGTCCCAGCCTTATTTGCAAGAAGCTCCGGTGTTTCTGTTGTAAATGAAGAAGCAAGCACATAATTATGTGTTTTGCTGTAAGTAAGATAGGAACCATCTTCCAGTGTAAAAACCTGTCCCATTCCAACTTTTTCAGCAATATAATCCTCGCTCATTACAGGTTCGCTGTCTGAAGATTCCCCTTTCATCAATTCAAGCTGGTATCGGTTATACACATAAATCGTATCAGTCACTGAATCATATACTGTGTTGCCCGTGCGCTCTGATGATGAAGTGATGCTACCTGTAAAATCTGATGGGAAGTTCCAGACATTTTCATTATCTATTGGAATATCATTCATCAAACAATAGGAAGCGTCTGATGCATAGGTAAGTTCTGCACCATCTGCAAGAACCTTATCCCCTTCACCAACATTTCCATCTTTGTCTCCGGAAAACATCTGTGTTCCTGTACCGATTTGCAGAAGTTGCTGGTAATTGTAGATACATATTTTTCCATCTTCATAATCTGGATTTGCTTCTTCCAAAGTATTTGAGGTGTTTTCATTCTCGGTAATTGTTTCTTCTCCATCTGTAAATCCTTGATCTTCAGAATTACCAAATTCCTCTGTTGCTTCAGAACTAATATCTGTATTTGGCTCTGATTCTCCTTCAAAAGAATCAGGAATATCACTTTCCGTGATATCAGATATTTCAGACGTATCACTGCTGAAACCATCCTGTTCCGATATATCTGTAATTTCACTATTGGTCTGCACATTCATTCTTTCTGAATCTTCAGCATTCGCAACTACGACTTGCAAAGATAATAATGTAACACACAGAACAACTGCTGTAATTCGTCTTAAAACACTCAATTTCTTGTTCATAAAATCGCCTCAAATCTTCTGTCATGCTTGACTTTTTGTTACTTTTAACCACTCTGGCTGCTTTGCTGCCGCCGTCAAGCACTGGATCAGTTTTTTGGAAAACGCTCCGCATTCACCATTTGAAATCATCCGTATCGCCTCTTCAGGTTCATATTTTCTTTTGTATGGACGATCATTGATCAATGCATCGTAAGCATCAACAATCCCAACGACCTGTGCACACATCGGAATCGCATTCCCTTTTAAACCGTCTGGATATCCTGATCCATCATATCTTTCATGGTGATGTCTGCATATTTCATAGCTATATTTGTTCAGCTTTTTCGTTGTTATCCCCTCTGGGAATCTCTGGGTCATCGCCGCACCTACTAATGGATGTTGCTTTACTACATTCATTTCTTCATCTGTCAATTTTCCATTCTTATTTAAAATTTCAATTGGCACTTTTATCTTTCCAATATCATGAATCGGTGCTAAATGCGCTACTGACGAAATTTCTTCATCTGTAATCCCATATTCCGGATAATTCTTCTGCAATTGAAGATATACCTGTTTTGTATAGAAGCTGATATCATCTTGATACCCTGATTCAACTAACTGATTATGATTTAATACAGTAGTTAAAAGTGATACCATATCCCAATACTGCTTTGCCATATCCTGTT